>Ga0129306_1000266_pt1 | contig 90424 bp, 79 predicted proteins | sample P827metagenome_FD_94438 | JGI IMG/M metagenome (GOLD analysis project Ga0129306, IMG submission 94438) | Capybara group fecal microbial communities from Wisconsin, USA - P827 metagenome | ecosystem: Host-associated > Mammals > Digestive system > Large intestine > Fecal | place: USA: Wisconsin...
AATTCTGTCTTTTAAAAGACGTGAATAAATGTCATAGAATCGTTCGCCGTTGCCGCTTCGCTCTATAACGCTGGGCATGTAGTTGTTCATCTGCTCGTTCATTAAAAAATCCTTTGTAGAGTCATTCTTTGTGTCACCTTGAAAGTAATTCAGCATGACAGTCGTACTCTTATTAATATAACGAATTTCTTTTAAAAAGTCCAAAAAAAATGGAATGTTCCCGAAAAATTAGAAACATTCCATTTGCACATTTTCGAGAGTTCGAAAATCCTTAAATACTACTGTCGGCTAAAAAGATCTTTGAAAGCAACTTTGTCGCCTTTAGAGAGCTTGACTTCTGCAAAGATTTCTTTGTAAAGTTTCTGCTCTTTTGCCTCGTCAATGAGATATTCTTTTGAGCGAGGATCAGCGTAGTGCTGCTTGACTTCTTCGACAGTTATGCCGTTTCCGTCAGCAATTTTCTGATATTCTGCTTCGATTTCTTCTGGGGTTACAGAAATGTTTTTTTCTTTGAGGAGGGAATCAACGATGATTCGGCTCTTGAGCATTTTTTCTGCGTCTCCAGTCCATTCCTTGAGCATGTCTTCTTTTTTCTGGCCAGAAGCTGTAATCATGCGGTCGAGTTCCTCTACTGTTGTCTGGAACTGCTGAGCCATCATTCTCCAGCGGCCGTCAAGTTCTGCATTGAGCATGCTGGCAGGAATTTCAAATGGATATTTTTCGATGAGCTGAGAAAGCAAATCATTTGTCTTAATTTCATTGATTTTGTTAGTTTTTGCGTTTTCAAGATTGCGCATGATGTCCTTTTTAAGGTCGTCAAGGGTCTTGAATTTTTCGTTTACATCTTGAGCAAGCTCGTCATCGAGGGCAGGAAGGTTGCGGACTTTAATCTGCTTTACTGTGACAGAGTATTTTTTTGTCTGACCCTTGAGAGACTCGTCCTTTTCGTCTTTGCCATATTTCTTTGTGATTTCTTTTGAATCGCCTTTTTTGAGGCCGATCAACTCGTCATCGATTTTGTAGACGTTTTCGGCAGTGCCGATTGTGAATGTGAATTCTTCACGCTTTGTAGAAGCGATTTCTGCTCCATTTTCGTCTTTTTCTACGATTGAAATTGTGATGATGTTGTCTTTCTCGGCCTTTTCGTCATCTTTTTTGTCGATAACGACAGCGTTTCGCTCCTGAATTCCCTTGAGCTCTTCGTTAAGTTCTTCGTCACCAACAGAAACCTGAGGCTCTTTGATTGTGATGCCCTTGAAGTCGAATGCTTTTGCGTCAACTTTTGGGAAAACGTCGTATGTAACTGTGTATACGAAATCTTTGCTTGTATCAAATTCTGGCATGTTCTCAAGAACAGGCTGTGCATATGGAAGAGGGCGGTTTTCAAGTTCTTTTTCGTCAGAGAAGATTTCGTTCAATGATTTGTCGATAAGGTCGCTTGCGGCTTCCATTTTAATCTGTTCGCCGTACTTGCGTTCAAGAACTGAAGCCGGAACATGGCCCTTTCGGAAGCCCGGAATCTGAACATTTTTTGTGTATTTGCCCAATGTTTCTGAATAGCTGTCTGCCACATCTTTTTTGGCGACTGTGACTGTGAGTTTTGCTGCTGAGTGCTCCAATTTTTCGATTTCTTTGGTGACTTTCACGCTTGGTTCCCCTTAAATTGAGTTAAAATAAAAAAGGCGATTCAGATGAAAATCTAAATCGCCCAAGTTAGAGCGGAAAACGGGATTCGAACCCGCGACATCCACCTTGGCAAGGTGACGCGCTACCACTGCGCTATTTCCGCAAAAATTAATTCGCATCTGTATGTATTGCAATAAACTGTTTTACAGTTAGAGCGGAAAACGGGATTCGAACCCGCGACATCCACCTTGGCAAGGTGACGCGCTACCACTGCGCTATTTCCGCAAAATGTGCGAGAGAAGGGACTTGAACCCTTACGCCGAAGCACTAGATCCTAAGTCTAGCGTGTATGCCAATTTCACCACTCTCGCGTGTTAACCGGCATCGGCAAAAGTGCCGCAATTCCGATTCTCTAAAAACTTTGAAACAAAGTTTAGAATGAGCGACCGGGGGCTCGAACCCCGGACCCACAGATTAAGAGTCTGTTGCTCTACCAACTGAGCTAGTCGCCCGATTATCAGTTAAAAAAATGCGTCCGACACGGATCGAACGTGCAACCTACGGATTCGAAGTCCGTTACTCTATCCAATTGAGCTACGAACGCGTTGTTTGGTTACTGCCGCCATTGGTGTGAGCCTTTAGCGGATTGGGTGCCTGATGGGGCTCGAACCCACGACAATCAGATCCACAATCTGACGCTCTACCACTGAACTACAGGCACCATGTAACTGATGTTTGATAATATATCAGAAGCGCATGGAATGTGTCAAGCGGTTGAAAAGGAAATTTTGAAAATTTTCAGCGAAATAATTTATCGATGAAAGAAAAAGGCCGCTCCGTTATGGAGCCCCGAAGTAGCTTAGTGAGCGCAGCGAACGATGCTATGAGCGGCAAGCGAAGGGCGGAACAACGGCAGCCGAGGATTTTGCGTAAAATGCTTAAGAAAAAAAATAATATTCCGATAATCAGAAAGAATAAATCTAACTGGGGATTTTCAATGGCTGAAGATAAAATTGAGCAGAATGACATTATTGCACATAAAGAGAACCTTGCTTCCGTGATGCAGGAAGAGAACGCTCTTCTGGATAAAATCTTGGAGCAGCAGACCCTTCTTCATAACTGCGTGCGGGACAAGGACTGGGAACTGCTTAATAAGAACATTGAAAATCTGCAGAGCCTCAGTGACCAGTTTGTGGAGCTTGAGGAAAAACGCATGGAGCTTAGTGCGAACATTGACATGGCAGGCGACGAGACTATTTCGCCTGTCCTGAGCGAGGTGAGGGGAAAGCTTCAGAAATCGAAGGTGGAGAATAAAGTTCTTAACGAATATATTTCCACCACGCGAAAATTCCTTCAGGGTGTGTTTGATTCTGTTGTGCCGCAGCGAAGGAATGTTCTTTATTCGAACAAAGGTCAGGTTGTAAAGCCTGAATTGAGCAGCATAGTGCTGAATCAGATGGTATAGGTAAAAAAAGCATTCATATATAGGAGATGTGAAAAATGGCAAATTCATTTGGAGCGATTGAGATTGGAAAAAGAAGCCTTATGGCTCATTCCACACAGATTAACACTGCCGGTCACAATATCACCAATGCCGACACGGAAGGTTACTCACGTCAGAGGGTTCAGATTAAGACATTTGATCCTCTTTATCGACCGGATTTGACTCGTGAGGAGCGTCCTGGACAAGTTGGTCAGGGTTCTTCTGTTGAGAGCATCAACCGTCTTCGAGATGAATTGCTTGACCAGCGGATTGTTGCCCAGTCAAATCAGGAAACTTACTGGACTACCCGCGAAAAATACTACACGATGATTGAACAGGTTTATAACGAGCCTGATGAAATCAGCGTGCGCACAAATATGGACAAATACTGGCAGAGCTGGCAGGAACTTTCTGTTTATCCGGAGAGCCAGGCTGCCAGACAGGCTGTTGTTACCCGCGGTGAGACTCTTGCCGAGAGCATCCAGCAGCGATACAAAGCTTTGAGCGGAATCGGGGACCTGATTAACGGCGACATAGATGCCACAGTAAAGCAGATCAACACAATCACAAAACAGATTGCCGACATCAACGGCGAAATCGTAAAAGTAAAGGCAATGGGCGACAATCCGAACGACCTTCTTGACCGCCGTGACCTGCTCGTTGAGAAACTTTCAGGACTGGCCAACATCACAACGGATATCCGCGATGACGATGAATTCATGGTTCACCTTGAGGGAAATATCCTTGTCCAGGGACATATCGCACGAAATTTTGAAGTTGAGCCGATGACAGACAACAACGGTTACAGCCGGGTAATCTGGAGCGACACAAAAAATACAGTTCAGGTTTCTGGCGGCACTTTGGGAGCTTTGATTGAGCTTCGTGACGTTGATATCCGCGAGCAGGTTCAGTCTTTGAACACAGTGACAATGAACTTCGCTGACCTTGTAAACGACGTTCACCGTGCTGGAATCGGCATGAACAATGTCACTGGCCTTGATTTCTTCGTTCAGCATCCGTTCGTAACAAGCGTTAATGGAAATTATGACCGTGACGGTGACGGTGTTGACGATCATTCATATCTTTTCAGATTCACAGGAACTAATTCACTCAATCCGCAGGAAAAACTTGGTCTTGAAGGCGAGATGAAGCTTTCTGGAAAGAGCGGAACGATTACAGTTCCTTACCATGCGACAGATACAATCGAGGAAGTTGTTGCCCGAATCAATGACAGTGACGGCGAGGTTAAGGCTTATCTTGACAGAAACAACCGCCTTGTTCTTAAAGCAACGACCGCAAAAGAAATGGAGAACCCGGATTTTGTAATCCGCCATGTCGAGGATAACGGAATGTTCCTCACTGGTTATGCAGGAATTTTGAACGGAAGCGGGGCAGAGAATGCTTATGACTTTGCTCAGGCAGATGCATCAAACGCCCTCCGCGGGGAGTTCTCTGTTTCCCCGGTTTTGAATCCTGCCGGCTATGTTGAAGTAAATCCTGATATTAAGGGCGATGTTCTTAGCGTTGCGGCGGCTTACCCGAACAATCAGGGCAAATCAATGATTGGGGACGCCCGCGCTGCAGTTGAGATTGCTTCAATCCGAAACACAGACGTAATGATTGGAAAAGACCGCACTTTCGATGACTACTTTGCAAATTCTGTTACGAATGTGGGATTGAAAGGCGAGCAGGCAGAGATGAACATGCTCAGTCAGAATGCAATCATGGACGATTTGCGAAATCTCCGCGATTCAATCAGCGGTGTAAACATCGACGAGGAACTTGCCGAAATCATCAAGTTCCAGCACGGCTACAACGCTGCGGCAAAATTCGTTTCTGTAATCGACCAGATGCTCGACACTGTAATAAATCGACTTGGAGTATAAAAATAACCACAGATTACACAGATTAACACCGATTCTATTTTTATAATCTGTGATATCTGTGTAATCTGTGGTTTATATAAAAATCATGGAGGATTTATCTTATGCCTACACGAATCAGTTCACAGCTGAATAATAATCAGACTCAGTATAACCTGCGACGACAGGAAGTTAAGCGGGCAAAAATTGACAGGCAGATTGGAACACAGTCCAAGATTTCTGCCCTGCGTGACGACCCTATTGCGGCCGGTCACCTGGTAAAATATCAGTCTTATCTTACCCGTGTAAATCATTTTGAGAAGAATGCCGCCACTTTAAGCGACCAGTTCGTCTACCGCGAAGGTTACATGTCAAATTCCCTTGAAATCATGCAGAGGGTTCGCGAGCTTGCAGTTACAGGTGCCAACGGTGTCTACACAAAAGATGACATGCGGAATATGGCAGTTGAAGTCAACGAACTTTTGGGTGAGCTTATTCAGAACGCAAATGCAGTTTCTCCAGACGGAAATTCACTTTTTGCAGGAACAAATTCAAATATTCGTGCCTTTGACGTTGACATGGGGGCCGTTGAAGGCTCAACTGTTCCGCTCATTTCTGCCGTTCACTACAATGGAACGATTGACCAGAATCTCGTGGAAGTTGACGAGAATAAATATATTGCCGTGGAAAGCGCAGGAAACAGAATCTTCTGGGCGGAAAACCAGCGGCTTTTCGGAGGACGAGATGCCCGTGAATGGCAGGCCCAGGAAGACTCTGTAATCAACGTTGACGGTCAGAAGATTGTCGTTGAGACCGGCGACAATGTTTACGCCCTCGTCTCAAAAATCAATGCAAGCGGGGCTGCCGTAAAGGCTTCACTTGACCCGATAACTCACGGTCTTAATCTTACGACAACAGATGCACGCCAGCTCTGGCTTGAGGATTTGAGCGGTTCTGCCTTGAACGAGCTTGGAATCATCAAAGACAGAAGCCAGCACCCTCCATACAATATCGGAGATTCTGTCCGTGTTTCTGGCGGCTCTCTTTTTGATGCCGTAATTGCCTTCCGCGATGCCCTTTATGCAGGGGATGCCGAGGCAGTGGGTGGAAGAATTCTTGCAAGCCTTGACTCAGGAATCAACACCCTTGTAACCCGCGTAGCAAAATCAGGAAGCGAATATGAGCGTCTTCAGAACGATATGACCCGTAACAGTGCCGTGGCCCTTAACGTTACAGGACAGATTTCCCGTGAAGGAGACCTGGACTTGACAAAAGCTATTACTGACGAAAAAATGCTTGAATACACCCAGAATGCCACCCTTTCCACTGCCGGGAAAATGTATTCTTCAACGCTCCTGAACTATATGAGGTAAAATAAATGGATGTAAAGACTAAGACAATGGGAACAGTTTCAGTGGATGAAAAAAACGTCATTGAATTTCCCAACGGGCTTCTTGGATTTGAAGATTTTCACAAATTTGCCCTTATTGAATCTGAATACAAGCCATTTTACTGGATGCAGTCCCTGGACGAAAGCGGACTTGCCTTCCTTATCGTTGACCCTTTTATCATCGCTGAAAAATATGAGCTTGATGTTGATGACAAGACTCTCTCTGAGATTGATGTTGAATCTGCCGCTGACGTAATCGTGTGGGCAATCGTTACCGTTCCTGCTGATGGCGGTCCGGTAACAGCAAACCTCCAGGGACCTGTCGTAGTTAATAAAAAGAACAATCTTGCCCTGCAGGTGATTCTAGCCGACACAAAATGGACAACCAAATACAACATCATCAAAGCCCTCAAAGCTAAGGGGGCAAAATAATGCTTATTCTGTCAAGAAAAGTTGATGAAAAAATCAAGATTGGAAACGACATTTCAATCCAGATTATCGGAATTTCAGGCGACCAGGTAAAAATCGGCGTGGACGCTCCAAAGACTGTAAAAGTGTTCCGACAGGAAGTTTATGACGACATCCAGAGGCAGAACCGTGAGGCAGCCCTCGGAAGCACAGCCCTGGACGCGCTGGCAAATTTGCTTTCTTAAAATTTTGACACAGAAGCACCGCCCTGGACGCGCTCGCAAATCTTTTGTCATAATATGGGCACCACCGCCGCCCTTCGACTCCGCTCAGGGAACAGCGGTCGGGCTTTGCACACTTCCGTGCTAGCCGCGCTCCATACCGCCGCAAGAAATCTTGCTCTGGTACTGCTTCGCAGGTGTTCCAATCCCTGGTGCGTTAATTACTTTTGGCTTTCTAATTTAATTTCTGCTTCGGATTTTCTGATGTATACAGGGCCGTCGTAATCTGCGAGAGGCTCTTTTTTTTGCTCGATCATGGATTCTGCGATTGTAAAGAGAGATTCTGTTGGTACAGGCTGTGAATCAAAGACAGTGAGATTGAGGCTGGAATCGATTTTTTTGAGCTCGTCTGCAAAGACTTTTGCGTCAGGGCCGCACAAAAGAATCTTCTTACTCTTGTCGAGCTTTGCGGCTACGCTTTCAGCGGTTGTGTCCTCTGCTTCACAAATCTGCCTGCCATTCTCATAAATTGCCGCGAAGAACTGGTCTTTTTTGGCATCGATTACGCTCACGACTGTGCCGTCAAAGGCCTGAAATGGAAATGCGTAGGCTTCAAGGCTTGGAATGCCGTAAACAGGCACATTATGGGCAAGCTCAATTGCTTTGAGTGCCGAGAATGCAAGACGAAGCCCCGTGAAAGTGCCTGGGCCTGAGGTGAGGGCCGTGTAGTCAAGCTCACTTGCCTTAAGTTCAAGCTGGGATAAAATATAGTCGATTGATGGAAGTAGTTTCTGAGACTGCTTCTGCCCCAAATCAAGGGAAAGACTTGCTTTAAAATCATCATTTTTTGCGGCAATGTGCATACAGCTGGCCGCCGCGTCAATTACGAGTGCTTTCATTTTATTCCTTAAGAGTCAAAAGTATTAGTTTATTTCACCGTAAGGCCAGTTTTCGAGGGTGATGTTCCGCTCTGTTGTGCCTTCAATAGGTTCAATCTTTAGAATTATAGTCTTTTTTGGAAGTTCGTCCATTACCTTTTCGCTCCACTCTATGAGCGACACGCCGTTTCCATACATTAAATCCTCAACACCGAGATTAATGAAATCTTCACCGCCTTCAAGACGATAGACATCCATGTGGTAAAGAGGCATTTTGCCTTCGTATTCGGAAATAAGACAGAAAGTAGGGCTTGTGATTTCATCCTTTATGCCCAGAGCCTGAGCGATTCCTTTGGTGATTGTGGTTTTGCCTGCCGCAAGAGTACCCTGCATAGCGATAATGTCGCCTTTTTGGAGAAGAGAGCCGATTTTCTTTCCAAGTTCAATGGTTTCCTCTGCGGAACTTGTATGAAAATTTAAGGACACGGTAAAATTCCTTCGTCATCGGCTTTGAGAATGTATGTTTTGAGGGCAGATTTTACAGGAATGAGCGGATAGTCGATGTCTTCGCCCGGATCGATGTCAACATAAAGCATTTTGTCGCCCAAAGGTCCTGTCTCAATCGTGAAAGAGATTTTAATGTCTATTGTTTTTGAGAGCATCTGCAACTTAGCTACTGCCGCGTAATTTCGGCGATAATAGATGTAGCTTGGATCGGGTGCAATCTGATTAAGTTCCAAAACCTGCATATCTTAAATTAACCTATAAAAAGCTATCAGTCAAGCCTGATTATTCATCAAACTTGTATACCATAGCCTGAATTCTGTTTGTGACTTTCACATCAATCTTGATGAATTTAATGTGAAGAATATAAATGCCGTCGCTGCGCTTGGTTGTACGGACAATTGTGCCTACAGCATGGTCATTCTGTCTGGCATTGAACTGGCCTTCAATGTAGATATGCTGTTCGGCCTTAATCGGCAGTGTTGCAACAAGACGGCAGCCACCGGTTGAAATATCCTCAAGAATTCCCTCGTAAGCTTTTTCGGAAGGAATGTAGTTAATTTTTTCTTTTTTGCCGCTTCCTTCAACTGCAACTTTTACTGAGTGGAATTTACATGGAAGGTTCAGTTCTGAACGGGCTTGCTCTCGTTTTTGGAGAGGTGAAACCTTGTCAGAATGGACAATAACCATCTGACTTTCGCCGTCCTTGTTGTTCTGATAGCGTACTACCCGTGTTTCAAGATTATATGGAGTACCGTCTTCGAGTTCGAAGATGAAATTGACCTTTTCAAGGGACTTTGGAAGTTCTTCCTGCTTGATTGAAGGTGGCAGGGAAAGAACCATTGACTCAGAAGTGTTTTCGGCCAGCTTGAGTTTGTGATGGAAGCCCTTTGCGACAGTAAGCGTAAAAATAGTTTCTAGGGCAATGTTTTTTGAGTTTTTTATAAGGGCCTGCTGTCTGAAGACCTTGAAAATCTTTTTCTGCAGTGCAAAAAGATGGGTTTTGTTTGCCTCATCATTTACACGGTCAAAAACCTTGAACTGCTCCTTGAACAGATCGTACATCTCGTTGTAATCACGAACCAGATATTTGATGTTTGGAGTTTTGTGGTTTCTGCATATTAATGTAAGTACGTCCTTTTCTTCTTTTACGAGGGAACACTGTGCGCTTAGTTCGTTGATGTCCTTGATGGAAGTAGGGCGATTCTTCTTTTTTTCGAGATAGCCTGGGGAATTAATATAATTTGTAAAAGCTTTTGAAATTATATATACCAAGGCAATAAGAAAAATAATTGCAATGAGAATCAAAATTATTGAGAAAACATTTACTTCAAGACGAGCCTGAAGGGGTGAGCCTGTCTGAAGCAGAAAAATTGGAAAAGTGCTCATTTACAGCTCCTTGATAGTATTTGCAATTGATAGAAGTCTGGGACTGATTTCATATTCGGCAAGGTCTCCCATGAGGACTGTGTCTTTTGATGCAATTGCCTGCTCGAAATCGTTGAGAATGCCTGAAAAATCCTGAAAAAATTCATTGATATTTTTGCCGTCGATACTGAGTTTTTTATAAATTTCCTGAAAGAGGGCAGAAAGGGTGGCCGTGTGGCAGAATTTCTCGATAAAATCTGCCAGCTTTGAGATAAGGACACCGGCTTCTTTGTCCTTGCCACTCTGGAGTTTGACGGGAAGCTCAAGAAGTTCATTTGACAGAGCCTGACATTCGGCCTTTTGTGCCTCAAAGGACGCAAGAATTTCATTTTTGGTGATTATTGTGAGTTCCAGCTTGGTATCGTCTTTTAGTGGCTCCGTGAAAATAGACTCAAATTCACCTGCGCCGATGTTTTTGCCATTCAAGACAATATGAATTGTAGTGGCATCATTTTTTGCGCATTCGGTTTCAAAGGATTTAAGCACATCTCCCACAGTTTTTTCATTTTCGAGAACAATGTCAAGTTTTTCGTTGTTGACGTAAAATTCCATAAAAAATCCTTTCTCTTCCGATTTTTACAATTATAGCATGATAAACTCTGCTTGTCGATATTTTCGGCATATTCAAGCATTTTGTTTATTCTGCTTTTCCACCGTTTGCAAAACTTTTGATTGTTGATGACTGGGCGTTCAGGTTGTTTAGAGTGCCTTCCATTTGACCGTATTTATTGCGCAGTTTTGCTTCTTTTGTGGCCAGCTGACCTTCAAGTCTTTTGATGTTTGCTTCTGAAGCCTTGATTTTTGTATCAATTCCGCTGTTTTTGCTGGCTATAATTCCGCCTGACTGAACCCAACTGGTGAGCTGCTTGTCTATTGAGTAGCCAATTCCCGAGTCTATTACCAGATCGCCGTCCGCATCGTAGCCGAAAAGATTCTTGATTTCGTCCATGTTTTCTTCGAGGGCCTTGTCAAGCTTTTTCTCGTCTATCTCAAGGTAACCCCTCAGCTGACTTGCAACATATCCGGCTCCGCCTGAAGCCCTGCCTGAAATACCAATCTGGCTCAGCATTGTCAGGGTAGCTTCGTCTGACCACTTGTAATTTGCCGTTGCAATGGCCCGCAGGGAAGATTTGCCGTTTGTAAGGGAAAAATCGTTCTGGAACATTCCCAGCCGTTTTTGAGCTTCTTCTTTTTCTGAATCAGAAAGATAATCAAGTTCTTCGATTATTTCAGGTTTGTTTTCACTAAGGACTGTCATTTCTGCCAGAACCTGATTGTAGCGGCCGACAAACTCTATGAGGGAATTTTTAGCCCCTTCCTTGTCTGAATTTATGTCGATTGTTGCAGTTTCTTTTGTGGGAGCCTTGACGTTTAGGGTCACATGGGGAACAACGTCATCGATTTTATTTGTAGGACGTGTAATTGTAATTCCTTCATATTTGATTATTGCATCCCCGGCTATTGAACTTGGATTTACAGGCGTGTAACCGAGATTCTTTTTTTCGTCAAAGGTTGAGAACTGACTGATGTTAATTTGCGTTCCTGTGTTTCTGTTCCGGACGACAATGCTTTCAATGTCAGGATAATTTTTGATGGAAAGGGAAATTGTTTTTTCGCCACTTTCCTCGTCAACTTTCAATGCAGAGGTTGGAATCTGGAATTCACTGCCGTCTTTATTGTGGACGTAAAAATCTTCGTGTCCTGTGACCGGAAGGAGCGGTTCTGAAGGGACGGGCGGAAGGTTTGTTTCTGTCTGCTCGTTCTGAACCGTAATGGTTTCAAATGTCGCGATTCCTGCTTCAGGAAGTTCCGGGCGGGTAGTACGCTTGATATTAAGTTCTTCGGTTAAATCTTCAACTTCCTGTGTGGAATAGCTGAATTCGAAAATTTCGCTTTTGACGCCGAGAAATTCTTCGGGAATCGGAAGCGTAAAACCGCTTCTGGGAGGAACTACTAGATTCCCAGTGTCCTTGTCGAAATCGACAAATGTTTTTGTGAGGGGAGGAAGGCCTGCCTGCTCAACTTCTGGTATTTTGGGATTGGCGAGGCTTGTTTCGTCAATGGGATTTTCATATTCTGTAATCGATGAGCCGAACTGAGTGACGTCCTTTTTGTTTTTTTCGATCAGTTTGTTTTCAAGGGCGTAGGTGAGAGCATCGTCTTTAAAGACAAGATTGTTATCGTCGCCTGTTTTAAGTGATTCGATTGAAAGTGCTGATTTTCCGTTGCTTACGCCAACAAGAGAAGCCTTAAGGGTGTTTGCACCGCGTTTGTTGAGGGAGTTTACGAAATCAGTGAGCTTTCCCCCCTTCCAGTTAAAGGAAATTTTCTTTTCGCCGATTTCAAATGTGTAAAGACCTTTGGGAACTTTTGAATTTTTTTCAACTTCACCAGAAAGGAATCTGTCTGCCGTGGCTTCTTTGATTACGTCTACTTTAAAAGACTCAAGGGCTGCATCCCTGCCTGCATCTGCTGTAATTGCCCGTTCATCTGAAGACGTTGCGATTTTATTGTTGAAGGGGTTTTCAAAAGAGTAGAGTGTTTTTGTGCTGTCACGCAAAGCCGACATTCTCTGATTCATGCCGCGCCATGCACTTTGCTGTTCTTTGTACCTGTCAAGCGATTCCTGCTCACGGGTGAGAGGAATCCGCTCTTTTTTCATCAGTGCGTCAATATAATCGTTGGTTTTATATTTATCACTGACTCCAGGTATCGAAATTTCAGCCATAGTAATATCCCCTCAGATTACAAAAAACTAAAATTAATCAAGTAGATTTGCAGGCGACAAAATCAAATCATTTCGTCGAACAAAAGACCAATGGCCTTCCGAATCCTGACTTTTAGTTTCTGCAAGTCTGCGGATGGAATCTCCTTGATGACTTTATCTGTTGACGGGTCAACGATAGAAACAACAACCTGATTTAGTTCCTGATTGACGTTAAACTGAACCTTTCGACCCATAACGGCATCAGACAATCGTTGAAGTTGCTTAGCATCTTCCTTGACCTGGGCAAGATTATTTGTAATGTTCTGTACCACTTGGGCAGCGTCTGCCATTGGAACTTCCGCTGGTTTTATGGGCGCGGAGTGTTTTATAACTTTTGCTGCTCCGGAGTTATACGAGAAGTGGCCATCCATTGCCAAATTCTGCCCGACTGAATTAACAGTACTCATGGGCTTATCCTCCTGAAATAAAGAGGAAAAGGGGCGCACCTCTTCCTCTTACGCCTTTCATACGAAAAGACAACATCCAGAAGTCTCTTTTGACCGTAATCTCAGGCGATTTTATTGTGTGCTATGAACTAGCGGAGCAAAGCCAATACGTTCTGTGACTGGCTGTTTGCCTGTGCGAGCATAGCTGTTCCAGACTGTGTAAGAATCTGGTTCTTTGTGTATTCTACCATTTCAGAAGCCATGTCTGTATCACGGATGCGTGATTCAGCAGCCTGAAGGTTCTCGGCAGCAACACTTACGCCATTTGCAGCCATTTCAAAGCGGTTCTGGTATGCACCAAGATCTGCACGCTGTTTAGAAACATTTTTGAGTGCTTCATCAACAGTAGCAATTGCCATGTTAGCTGTGTCAGGTGTAGCGATTCCAATGCCCTCTTCTGATCCCTGTGCGCCTTTGAGGCCGAGAGCCTGAGCGGTCATTGTGCCGATATATACACGTTCGTTCTGGTCAACGTTAGCTCCAATCTGGAACTGCATGATTCGGTCTGAATTCTGAGCGAAAGATCCTGTGAGCATGTTCATTCCGTTGAACTGTGCCTGTGAAGCAATGCGATCAACTTCGGCAACAAGCTGTGAAACTTCTACCTGAATCTGCATGCGGTCTTCGTCTGAATAGATACCGTTAGCTGACTGTACTGCGAGCTCACGGATTCTCTGAAGGATGTCTGTTGTTTCAGCGAGATATCCTTCTGTAGACTGAATGAATGAAACACCATTCTGGATGTTTCGGTTAGCCTGATTCAATCCGCGGATCTGGCTGCGCATCTTCTCAGATACTGCCAATCCTGAAGCGTCGTCGCCAGCTTTGTTAATGCGCTGACCTGAGCTGAGTTTCTCGATGTTACCCATCAACTGGTCGTTAGAAACGCCCAATGTGCGGTTTGCATACAAAGAACTCATGTTGTGATTAATTACCATATTTAGTCCTCCATGATAAAAAAAAGACAGATACAACATCGTGTCGTATGTCCCAGTCTGTGCAGGCTGCTTTCGGTTTTTGCGCCCCCGAAAGTGATTTAGACCTCGTACAGCGGGAGTTGATATTGAAAGAAGCTTGCCTTGCGACAAGAATTCAACATCTGCTTACGCTGTCACAGAAAGCATAGAGAACAGTTTTCAAAGAACGACGGCATGTCTAAATTCATGCCAAAATGGCTGAAACCCCTGGGTTTCAAAAAGGGAGCAGGGGAAAATCACAAATCCCCTGATTCCTTATAATTACATTGTAACGTGATGTTTGATGAAAATAAAGAGAAAAATGCAAAAAACACCGCGAAATTTAAATTCTTGAAAGAGCCTTAAAGTTCCCTTTCAAGAATTTATTATAATGCACTATCGAAGCAAAGACAAGACTGTCTGAGACTGTGTGTTTGCCTGAGCGAGCATTGCGGTGCCGGCCTGCTGGAGAATCTCGTTCTTTGTGAACTCTACCATCTGTGCAGCCATGTCTGTGTCACGGATGCGTGATTCAGCAGCCTGGAGATTTTCAGCTGCGATGTCGAGGCCCTTGACAGCATATTCCATGCGGTTCTGGTAGCCGCCGAGATCAGCGCGCTGTTTGTTAATCTTTTTGAGGGCTTCGTCGATTGTGCCGATTGAGCGGTTTGCAGACTCTGGAGTTGCGATGCTCAAGATTCCTTCACCAGCTGCCTCGCGGATACCAAGTGCTGAAGCTGTCATTGTGCCGATGTAAACCTGCATTCTCTGGTCCATGTTAGCTCCGATGTGGAACCACATAGAAGATGTTACTGAATTTTCACCGATACTCTGAGCGAAGCGTCCTGTGAGCATGTTCATACCGTTGAACTGTGCCTGTGAAGCAATGCGGTCAACTTCTGCAACAAGCTGTGATACTTCAACCTGGATCTGCATGCGGTCTTCATCTGAATAGATACCGTTTGATGACTGTACGGCAAGCTCACGAATACGCTGCATGATGTCAGTTGTTTCCTGCAGGTAGCCTTCTGTTACCTGAATGAAGCTGATACCGTTTGAAGCGTTCTGAGAAGCCTGATTGAGACCACGAATCTGGCTGCGCATCTTTTCTGATACTGCAAGACCTGAAGCGTCGTCACCTGCGCGGTTGATTCTTTCGCCTGAAGAGAGTTTCTCCATGTCTTTTGAAAGACTGAGACCTGTTACGCCGAGCTGTCTGTCAGCGAACATTGCGGACATGTTGTGGTTAATGACCATAGTTTTCCTCCGTGGAAATGTGTTTCAGACCAAAATCCTTTTCGGCCTGGTTGAAAAAGGAAACTTCAGTATTACAAGGCTACATCCGTCTCCTTTTTCGTGACTTGCTCGCCCAGATTTTCTTCTACGAAGCTTTTCTGAGCGTAACTTGTCCTTAATAGTATCGGCTATGGTCATTAGAAACTTTAGAAAAAAAATTGATTTTTTTTAAATTTTTTTGCTAAAGTTTGATGAAAAAAATGCCAGAGTGGGGAAAATATGTTAGAAGTCAAGGGATTTTAAGATTTCGGCAATCGCCCTGACGGCCTTGCCCCGGTGGGAAATCAGATTTTTTTCTTCTGCGCTGATTTCGGCTACAGTTTTTTGGTATTGAGGCAGATATACGATAGGGTCGTAACCAAAGCCTCCGCTTCCTGCCTGCTCTTTGATTGAGCCGATAAGTTCGCCTTCAAAAGTTTCCTGTGCCACGAAAAATCTGTCCGGATTCAGAAGCAGTACCATTGCACAGGTGTAGTGGCATTTTCTGTTTGCAGAATTTGTGTCATTCAGCTGCTGGATTAAAAATTTGTTCTGCTCGTCCTGGGAGATTTTGCTTCCATCGGGCTTTCCGTGCATGAAATCCGGACCTGCATAGCGGGAAGTGTAGATTCCAGGTTCTCCGTTCAATGCTTCCACACAGATTCCTGAATCATCCGCGATTACCGGCTTTTTCACCAGTTCCCAGAGGGCACGGGCCTTAATCAGGCTGTTTTCGTAGAAAGATTTTCCGTCTTCCACAGGGTCGAATTCAATTCCGTCGTCGCTTGGAATTCGGATTTCGTAGTCAGAAAGAATCTGCTGCATTTCTTCCCGTTTATGTTTGTTTCCTGTGGCCAGATATAATTTTTTTTTACCCATTTCTTTGTCCTTTTTAATAAGATTTCATAAATCATACAAAAATCAGCTTTTATAGTCTATCAATTCGTCATTCGGCCTTTATCTCATCTGAATTATCCTTTTTTTCTTCTTCCTCGTAATTTTCCTGGCCTGTAAGCATTTTCTTCATTTCTTCCCTGTTTTTGGCGTTCCTTACGTGGTTTATGTAAAATGAAACCATTCTTGGCTTTATTCCGAGTGCTTTTGCTATTTCCTCGTTTGAAGGTGTATTGGAGCGTATGGAAAGGGTATCGTTTTTGTCCTTCCACTTTTTTGTCTGTTTTTCGTAGCGTTCCCTTAGAATTCTGAGCTTGTTTTCCTGTGATTGTGGCAAAAGCATTTCCTGCATGTATTTCCTATGGAAGAAAAAGGCATTGTTTCGTCTGGTTACGATTTTCTGCTGGAGTTCGTCCTTGCGCGACATGGATTCTTTTAATTTCTGGATGGTTTCATAAAGAAGACTTTTATCAATTTCCGTAAATTTGCAGACCGACTCTATCGACTCATCATCAATGTCACTGCAGGCCTTCATTAAAAGCACAAGGGCCGTTATTTCTGCAATTCTTTTTGACCTCTGTCTGTGCGTAGCTACCTGCTGCTCTGTAATGTCAGAGAAACTTTTCCTGTGGATTTTCTCGGTTTTTTCTTCGATGATTTCAGGTTCGGTCAGATACCTGTTTTTTTCTTCTTCTGATTTTGACGCAAGGTACGAGGAAAGGCATTTCATTTCCGTGCTTCTTGCGGACTGTTTCCTAAGGAAATTGTTCTTGTAGTTTATCAGGCATGCTGAAAGGTAAGTTCTGAAGGACACTGTTCCCGGAATGAACTTTTCCAGAAAATGCTCAAATTTTTTGTGGGTGTTGAGAAGAAACTCGCTTTTCTGGTCTTCGGTCAGATGAAGCAGGCCGTATTTTTCGGGTTTTGTGTAGAGTTCTTCCCAGATTATTTTTACGGCTTCCTGCTTCGTTAAGTTCTTGTTTTTTACTGCCTGCGGCAAGTCATCAATTTTTATTCTGCACATATTGCCTCCAAAAAAGAATAAGCAATATGCGTGCCAACTTAGTTTTTTACTGAATTTACATGAAAATCACGGAATTCAAGCGTGAAAAACAAATAAAAACAGTAAAAAACAACCAAAGCCAACCAAAAACAGTGAAAGCCAACGAAAGACAGTGAAAAACAGAAAAATCCAGCAAAAAACAATTAGAGGACTTTTTTGAATTCTGCGCAGATTTTTTCCAGTACGTCGGGAAGTTTTCCGTCGATACTCAGCCCTGCTGCATTTTTGTGTCCGCCGCCTCCGAATTTTGCAGCGATGGCGCTTACGTCAACTTTGTCACGGGAACGGAAACCGCAGGTGCAGGTAAGTTCCGTGTCCTGCCGTACAAAAAGGACAGCCTCTATTCCGTCAACAGAAAGAAGCATTGAATAAAGGGCGTCTGAATCTCTTCCTTCCTGGCCCCAGGTTTTTGTGTCTTCCATTGTCTCATAAGTTACGGCCAGCTTGTTGTTGTAACGCCGCTCAACCCTGTCCAGCATGAGTCCGAGGAGCTTTCGGGTTGTAAACGGTTTGCCACCAGTCATTTCATCGTAAGTTGTTCTTGGATTTGCACCTGAGTCGACAAGACGGGCCGCCTGCCTGAAAACTTCTGCAGAATCTGTGTTTAGGAACCTGAAAAATCCTGTGTCAGTGGAAAGTCCGAAGAAAAGGTGTTCTGCCGTTTGTTTGGGAATCTGGCCAAGCATTTTTTCGTAAATCTGCTGGACCAGGCAGGCTGTCGCTGGGGAAGTAGGGTCGATTATACAGTTGCCAGAGACGTCAGCTGTCTTATGATGGTCAATTATAAATGTATCAAGGTTTTTGAGGTCGCCTTCGATTTCACCAAGCCTTGTCATTTCTGAGCAGTCAAGAATTATCAGTCCTGCTTTTTTGCGTTCCGGCTCTGAAAGAAACTTCATTTCGTTTTTGAAAAGCCTTGCGTGGTTACGAATCTCCGGTCTTTTAAATGGTCCTGCCGAAAGAAGCTGATAATCAAGTTTTTTTGCCTCAAGCAGGCCTTTCATGCCGAGACAGCTGTAAATTGCATCTCCGTCCGGATCTTTATGGGCTATAACGTAAAAAAAATTGTGCTCATCAAGGAATTTTTTGAATTCATTGATTTTTTCATCAGAAATAATCTGCATGTTTGTGGAATCTCCCTTGGAAGTGAAAAAAATAAGGGCTGCTTGTATGAAGTTTTGCTTCATGAAACAGCCCTTTAATTGAAAGTAAAATTAAATACTAGTATTTGATGTCGAGAGTGTCTTTGTCTGCATCGTCAACTTTTACAGTGCTGTCGGCTACTCCCCAAACTGGAGCAGAACGATTGACAGGCAAAGTAAGGAGAACGCGCTCGAATGCACCGTCACGGTTGATTACTGTCATGTATGAGTTCATTCCTTTTGGCAATGCACGGAAACTCAATTTTGTGTCTGTGCGGGCAGCACTTGAATACCATTTTTTTGGAAGGGTAATTGTGCCTACATCGCGGTGACCTTTTGCGTACATAACGATAAATGCGTCTTTGTGATCAAGAACCTTGTAAACCTGCACGTTGTGGTAAGTTACAGTTGATTCCTGATACTCGTATTTGTAGTCTGGCTTTTCTTTTGCGGCGGCAGAAAACAAAACTCCGACACAGAGCAATGCTGACAAAATGAATAACTTCTTCATATTAATCTCCTTTGACTTTTATAGCAGTCTTTTTGCGATTGCCTCACCTAAATAAGCGCGAGCATAATAGCCTTGATAGTATGCTTGCGGTTTTCTGCTTCGTCCCACACCTTGCTTGCAGGGCTTTCGAAAACTTCTTCGGTAACTTCCTGACCAGTGACAGCCGGGAGACAATGCATGAAAATTGTGTTGCTCTTGCCTGTAGCCGCCATTAAATCTTTATTTACCTGATAAGGTGAAAGCAGACGCGTGCGTTCCTCTTTGAGTGACTCTTCACCCATAGAAACCCACACATCAGTATAAAGGCAATCTGCGTTTTTTACAACTGAAATTTCACTTGAAATTTCAATTTTTGAGCCGCTTTTGGCAGCTATTGGAGCACAGATTTCCTGAATGTCTTTTGGTGGAAAAAGTTCTTTTGGAGAGTAGATGGCAAAATCAATTCCGAGTTTTGCAGAAATAATCATGAGTGAGCGTGCCACGTTATTGCGGCCGTCACCGCAGAAAGCCCATTTGAGGCCTTTAAGCTTGCCGAAATTTTCCTTGAGGGTCATGATGTCGGCAAGTGCCTGAGTAGGGTGGTAATCGTCTGTAAGGCCGTTGATTACCGGAACTCCTGAAAATTCCGCCAGCTGCTTTACGTGATCCTGCTTGAAGCCGCGGAATTCAATTGCGCTGAACATGCGCCCAAGAACCCTTGCCGTATCTTTAACGCTTTCCTTGCCGCCAAGCTGTATGTCCTGAGTGGACATGAAGACTGGATGACCGCCTTCTTCGCCAAATGCTGTTTCGAATGAAGATCGTGTTCGTGTGGAGCGTTTTTCAAAAATGAGTGCGATTGATTTGCCCAGAAATCGCTGGTGTACTTCGCCAGCGTGGGACTGTTTTTTTACTAAAAATGCATAGTCAAGAAACTGAAGGATTTCTTCCGGCTCGTAATCAAGCCATGTAAGAAGTGAGCGTCCCTTGAATGGTGAATCAAATTTCTCTGCCTGAATCATAGAGTATTTTATAATTAAGATAATTTTTGGTCAACTGTTTCTACAGGGCCTCCGCATTATAAAATACCTTCTGTTAAAAATGGCTCCCAATCGTGAAAACGCCTTATCGAAACCTAGCGAGCGACGGCGAAGCCGGCAAAACGCTTGAGAAGCGTTTTGAGTGAGTCTCGGCGAAGGCTATGCCTGAGCCGCTTGAACCGTAGGTTCAAGTCCTAAAGAAATATATCGTATAAAAAAAAGAACCCACGCTATCAAATAACGTGGGTTCGTAATAGGTAGGGGCAATAGGTAGCGAACGACGGCGAAGCCGGCAAAACGCTTGAGAAGCGTTTTGAGTGAGTCTCGGTGAAGGCTATGCCTGAACCGCGCAGAACCGTAGGTTCAAGTCCTAAAGAAATATATCGTATAAAAAAAAGAACCCACGCTATCAAATAACGTGGGTTTGTAATAGGTAGGGGCAATAGGTAGCGAGCCGTTCGCCGAAGGCGAAGAAAGTCGTGAGACGACTTTCTAGGCGAGTCTCGACGAAATCTACGATTTCGGCGCGCAGAACCGTAGGTTCAAGTCCTAAAAAATATGTCGTATAATAAAAAAAATACCCTCATGAAAAATCATGAGGGCAAAATAGGTAGGGGCAATAGGTAGCGAGCCGGTCGCCGCAGGCGAAGAAAGTCGTGAGACGACTTTCTAGGCGAGTCTCGACGAAATCTACGATTTCGGCGCGCAGAACCGTAGGTTCAAGTCCGAAAGAAATATATCGTACAATAAAAAAAATACCCTCATGAAAAATCATGAGGGTAAAATAGGTAGGGGCAATAGGACTTGAACCTATGACATACGGAATATGAGTCCGGTGTTCTACCAGCTGGACTATGCCCCCAAGTGATTGCTCTATAATATAGAACTCGTTAAAAAGTGTCAAGTGTTTATGCAAAAAAAATTATTTTTTTTATTTTTTTTGCTCAGCCTTGTCCTTTTTGATTTTTCTGGCTTCCTTTATGAATTCATCAAGGTTTTCAAAGTGCCGGTAAACAGAGGCAAAACGAATGTATGCGACCTTGTCAGTTTCATAGAGGCGCTCAAGAACTATTTCACCAAGTTCGGCCGTTGAAATTTCCCGGTTGCTCTTGCCTTTCATGATGGCCTGATCTTCGATGTCGTTGAGTATGTTTTCCTTTGTATCGTAGGACACGGGGCGTTTTTCCAGGGCCCGCTCAATTCCCTTTTCAAGTTTTGTGCGATCATAGGGCTGCCTTCTTCCGTCCCGCTTTACAACCATAAAAGGCTTTTCTTCGATACGCTCATAACTTGTGAACCTGAAACCGCAGCTCATACATTCCCGGCGACGGCGGATTGATTCACCGTTTGCCATTGTCCTGGATTCCAGAACCTTGTCGTCAAGACTGCCGCAATATGGACATCTCATTTTTTTCTCCTGCTCAAACTTTACAGACTTCTGTTTTGAATTGCAAGGGATTTTTCATATCCTTCCCTGAGGGATACGTGAAAAAGTTTTGGAAAAAGGATGAAGGCCTTTTTGACGGTATTGGAGCCTCCCCGGGAAGACCATGCTTTTTCAAGTCTGTTCCAGAAAAGTGAAATCTTCGGAATGAATGATAGTGCGAGGGCCAGACTGTCAGAAAGAGGAGTGGATGAGCTTCGGGTAAAAAAAGTTTCGATGGAGGCAAAGCCTTCCTTGAACTGAGCCTGGCTGGTTGTCCTGTAAAATATGGATGTGATTTCCAGGGAAAGGGCAAGATGAGTCAGAAGGGGAAGGTATGTAAGGTTGGGAATGAAAATTCCTGCTGGAGAAGTGATTTTTCCGCCTGAAAAATTTGTGAGGTTCAGCAGCACAGTCGCTCCATAGAGAAGAATTATGTAGGCAAATACGGGCTTTATGTCTGAGAAAATTTCATGAATGCGGAATTTTAGTATGCAGGCAGAAAAAAGAATCAGTATGGGGTAAAGGATAAGACAGATTTTTACCGGAAGATAAAAGGCTGTGAGGGCAAGAAGGATAATCAGCAGAATCTTAAGTGGCGGAGGCAGAGTGTGCATGAATGTCTTTTGTGTTTTATAGCGAAAAAAAGTGGCTTCTTCCATTGATTGTTACCTAATTGTCACCTGTTTTCCAGATTAAGTCCGACGCCTTTTCATATTTTGCAAGGGGATTCCGGATTGACCATTTTTCAAGGGGCAGCTTAAGGGCTTCTTCCGGTTTGCCGTCAAAGACAAGCTTTCCTTTTTGCAGGACTATGAAGTGATCTGCAAGGGCCATGCATTTTTCAAGCTCGTGGGTCAGAAGAATGACTGTCTTGCCTTCTTTATGGAGCTGGTAAAGCAGTGAATTTACGTCACAGACAGCGGGATAGTCAAGGTTTGCGTAGGGCTCGTCGAATATGATTATGTCCCGTTTCATTGCAAGGATTGCTGCCACTGCAAGCCTTCGCTTTTCCCCGCCTGAAAGGAATTCAGCCGGGAAGTCCGCCTTTTCAAGCAGGCGTACGTTTTTCAGGGAAGTCTCGACGATTTCAGGGATTTCCTTTTTGTTCATTCTGAGGTTTTTGGGGCCGACGGCTACGTCTTCCCGGGGGGTGTCTCCAAGAATCTGTGTCGCCGCGTCCTGAAAGACAAGTCCGGGCCTGGAAGTGGTTTCGAGCTTTCCTTTCGTGGGCTTTGTGAGCCCGGAAATGATATTCATAAGGACGCTTTTGCCGCTTCCGTTTGCTCCTGCCACAATAGTGAGGCTTCCTTTTTGAACCTGAAAGGAAATGTCTGAAAGGGCTGTGGAATCTTTTCCTTCAGGCGTGACGGCCGGAAATATTTTGGTGATGCCCTGTAGTTTTACTGCTGTTTCCATGCTGACATGCTTACCTTTCACTTTGCAGATAGCGTGCGGCCTGCGGTCTTATTGTTGCCGTAAGGGGAATCGTTACAATCCACTTCAGAAGGTCGCCTGGAATAAATGGAATGAAAGTCAGTTTTAGTGCTGACGTAAAGGCCACCGGCTTGCCTTTTCCTGCCATGACGTGCATGAACCAGGGAATTCCCGGAAGATAGACAAGTGCGTATGCCACAAGGGAAAGTACTGCGATTTTTGCAATAAATTTTATGTTCTTTTTGTTTTCTGTGGTTTTGGGGGAAGAAAGTGTAAGTCCGATAAAAAGTGACGAGAGCATGTAGCCCCACATATAGCCGCCTGTAGGACCGAGAATAATGGCTATTCCTCCGTGAGCGTTTGCAAACACAGGAATTCCTACCGCTCCGATTATCATCCAAAGAAGTACGGATATCGCTCCATAGAAGCTCCCTAAAATTGAGCCTGCAAGAACGCAGAAGAGATTCTGCACGGTAATGGGAACTCCGCCGGGAAGGGGAATCGCGATAAAGCAGCCGATGGAAATAAGGGCAGCAAAAAGTGCCGTAAAAACGTATTTTCTGGAATTCATAAAATTGTCAACCTTATTTAGATTTGTATTTGTTGACAATTTTACATATTCCACTCGTTCCAGTCAATGGCAAAGTCTTTCTGGTATGAGGCCTGAATGCTTTCCCAAAGTTCATACCACTGGATTGAATGGGGAAGAAGGCTGATTTCGATGCAGGCCATGAATGCTTCTTCCTTGCGTTTTTGCCTTACTGAAATGAAAATCCATGCAAAGACAAGGAAAATCAGCGTGTATGGAAGCCAGTCGCCATAGCGGGAATAAATCGTGCTTTTTCTTTCATATAGAGGAACCTTGAAAAAAAGGGCGCCTTCTGAAAAAAGCGGAAGGTCGGCAAGGACGCGGCCTTTGGGGTCAATTACGCAGGTATAGCCTGAATTTGCAGCACGGATTGTTGTAGTTCTGTATTCGATTGAGCGGTAATGGGCAACCACAAAATGCTGTATTTCGGAAGAATTTGTCTTTGACCATGAGTCATTTGTTATGTTGACGAAAGCCTCGCTGCCTGAATTGTAGAATGCATGGCAGACTTCGTGGGCCGAGTCATCGAAGCAGATTGGCGTTGATATGAAAGCTGTTTTTTCTTCCTTTTTGCGGGCTTTGTCTGCAATGGAGATTATCTTGAAATTTCCTTCCGTTTCGCTTGTGTCGCTCAGAGGAATTTCGAACAGGACGGGCTTTTTGCCGGGAGTCCAGCCGTAAGAGAATCCGATCATGTTTTTGATGACTTTGCGAACAGGCTCATACTGCCTGAAGGGAATTGACTCTGCAAAGGGGACCAGATGCATTTTTGTGTAGGAACCTGAAAATTTACCGTACTTGTCAAAGAGAAGGGCTGAGTTTCCGTATTCATGCCTTTCATCGCTGAAAATTACCGGGCCGCCGATTATGAATGGCGTGGCATTTTTTTTGATGAAGTTGATGAGAGGTTCTTCTGGCGGAAAAAACTTGTAGTAAAGCTCTGCCGGCGGGAATCTTTTTGAGAGTACGGCTTCGCTCCAGACGACAAGGTCACACTTTTGGCCTGATTCACGGATTTCGTCCAGTTTTTCCTGGGTTATTTTCTGTGCGAGAAGGAGATTTTCTTCTTCGTGACGGGGCTTGGGATTTCTGTTCTGCTGGACAAGAATAGTGTTCATTGTTTTTGCAGGTTTTTGCTCCAGTGAAAGCTGATATGCGCCGTAAAAAAATGCGGCCGTAAACAGGGCCAGAACTGAGAAAAAAAGGCATTTATATGAAGAAAACCTGCTTTTGCCTGAGGGCGAATTTGAAAGTTCCCCGAGAAGAATGGTACCTTCCCCAAGAAGGGCTGAAAAAAGAACGAATAGAAAAGTAACGCCGTAAACGCCTGTGATGTCGGCAATCTGCGTGATTGTCTTCCATTTATAAGCTGTCATGGAAACCGTGCCCCAGGGATAGGCCAGAAATCCGGTTGACTTGCAGTATTCCCAGATTGTGTATATGGCACAAAACCACAGAACCCGGAAGGGAATCGCAAGGTGGCAGACTCCGGAAAGCTCGGAAAGCCTGTCTGACTTGGGGGCAAAAAGGAATGGAAAATAAAAACCGATGGAAAAAAATCCCTCAAAAAAGCCTGTGCCCAGATCTGAGGCTCCAAGGGTAAAAATTGCAAAGCCCGGAAAATTTCCCAGCCAGAAACTTGAAAGAAGGTGGGTGACGGATCCGTGAATGAAGCAGAGTACGAAGGCTTCCCTGTAATTTTTGCAGGAACGCATTGCTATGTAAAAAGGATATATTGCAAAAAGACCGATCAGTGGAGACCCAAAAGTCAAAAATTCGTTGGGAATTGCAAGAGCCATGAGGACAGTGGACAGAAGCGTACAAAAAATTTGTAAAATTTGAGACATTGTGTTATCATTTTATTAAGTTGCATTTAAAAAAGCAATTGATTGAAATATTCGGTGGGGGATTCTATGGATCTTGTAAAAGATATTCATAAGTCTGAATATGGTCAGTTTCCGGATGTTGTTGTGTGCACTCCCGGAAGATTTCATCTGATTGGCGAACATTCATGGTTTTTCCGTGACAAAACGCTTTCCATGGGCGTAAATATTCCTGTTTATGTTGCCGTGTCCTTCCGTGACGATGCTGCCTTCCATTTTTATTTTCCGCAGCTCAAGGACCGCAAGAAGATTTCCATGAGCGGCATGAAATTCCGCAAGGAAGACCGATGGGCAAATTCCATAAAGGCCATGATATTCGGTTTTATTTCCGGTGGCATCGAAATAAAGGGCATGAATTTCACGATTTATTCGGACATTCTGCCTTCTGCCGGATTCGGAATCAACACGGCCATGAAGGTGGGAGCGGCTTACGCCATAAACGAAATCCACGGCCTTAATTTTTCTGAAAGTCAGATTCTTCAGGCCATGGCAAGGGGAAATCTTCGCTTCCTTAATTCAAACCACTATCTTTCCGACATTCTTACCGCAATCCATTCTGATGAAAAATCCCTTGTCCTTACAGATCATGCCACAAAAACCTGTCAGCTTCTTCCATTTGACTATCCGGAGAAAAAAATCATTCTTGTCGACACTAAAGTGCCACGCGTGAACATCTGGAACGAGGAAATAATCAGGGAGCCTGAGAGTGCCCTTCTTCTGGGTGAATTAAAGGACCGCAAGAGCTATGTACGGGGCGGCTGGCGCTATGAGGAAAACCCTCATGAAGTTAACCTTGTACTTTCAATCGCCCCGGAAATGATTCACAAAAAGCTAAATTCCATTATCAAAGAGCATCAGTATGTGCTTGACGCCTGGGACGGACTTGAAAAAAATTCTTTCGGCAAGTTTGCCCGGGCCGTCAATCACAGTCATGAAAACATGAGGGATGAATACGAGATTTCATGTCCTGAAATCGACTGGATTTTAAAGCGCCTTTCTGAGATAAACCCCAACAATGACGATTCCCGCAACCCCTTCAACTGTGGTAGAATTACCGGTAAGGGATTTGGCCGTTGCCTTTATGCCATCCTGGACGAAAAGGATGTTCCTGAGTTCAACAGCAAAATGTCTGAGTTTACAAAAATATTCGGTTTCAAGACTTCAAGCCATGAAGTTGTGCCGAGCAGGGGAGTTCATATTGTCTCTTAACAGTAAAGAACGCATGAAAGTGCTTGTTACCAATGATGACGGAATTGAAGGCGAGGGATTAAAGGTTCTTGTCGAATCCTTAAAAAAAGTTGCGGACGTTTATGTACTGGCGCCTGATTCAAACCGTTCCGCAGTTTCAAGCAAAATCACCATGTCACAGACCCTCAATATCCGCAGGCACGGTGAAGGCATTTATTCATGCTCAGGCATGCCAGCTGACTGTGTAATCTGCGGCTTTAAGTCTCCGCTTTTTGGGGTCAAATTTGACGTCCTTGTCTCCGGAATTAATTCCGGTCCGAACATGGGCACTGACGTAGTTTATTCAGGTACCTGTGCAGCCGCCCGTCAGGCAGTCCTTATGGGAGTGCCGGGTATTGCGGTGAGCCTTGAGTCAAAATATTTCGATTATAATAACGACGATGACGGCTTCAATTTTAAGGCCCTGGCTGATTTTACGGCCAGCAATCTGTCCGAGCTGGTTTCGCTGTGTGACGGCGAGGTTTTTGTAAGTCTCAACGCCACTTCTGCCGATAGTTATAGCGAAGCGGTTTTTGCTTCCGGCTGTGTCCGCGATTACGGTGACAAGGTTTCAATAAAATCTGAGGGTGAGGGGTTACTTTCGGGGCATTGTTCAAGTGACGGTCCTTCAGTGACAGGAGAGCCTGATTCTGATTATAATATAGCACGCAGCGGAAAAATTGCAGTCTCGCTGATTTATGCGGAGCCTGTCATTAAAAGAACACATAAAGCCGTTAGCTTCAAATTTTAATTAGCTGTTACGGGAGGGGCGTATGGCTGATAATAATATTCTAAAAGACGGAATCGCCATGTATAACAATGGTGACTATAATGGCGCGCTTGCCTTTTTTCTTTCTCTGCCTGAAGATTCCGAAATCAATAACATTGAGCTGGCCTATTACATAGGCCTGTGCTATGCAAAGCTTGAACATTATGACGATGCTCTCCTTTATCTGGAACAGGTTGTTACGGGCGGACTTGAGCTTGAGCGTGTGCTTCAGTGCCGCTATGTACTTGCCGTAATTTATGCCAACAGCGGACGCAAAAAACTTGCTGAATTCGAGCTGAACAAGCTTCTTGAGTCCGGATACAAGCCTGCGTCTGTATATACTTCCCTGGCCTATGTCGCCTGGAAGCAGGATGACGTGGAAAAATGCCTTGATTTTTATAAAAAGGCAATAGAACTTGAACCAGACAATCCTACAGCCCTCAACGGAATGGGATACGTACTTGCATGTGAAAACCGCGACCTTACGAAGGCCCTTTCTTTCTGCAAACGGGCTCTGGATAAGCGTCCTAATTCCGCTGCCTGTCTGGATAGTGTGGGCTGGGTATATTTAAAGCTCGGGCTCATGAACGACGCATTCAAATATCTCAATCAGGCTCAGGAACTTCTTCCGCAAAACGAAGAAATTTCCGAGCATTTGAGAATTGCACAGGAAAACTGAAAAGGTATAAATTGAAAATTGAAAACGGAAAATTTGAAAATGAAAATTAATAAAGTAAAGTATCTTTCGGCATTTCTTCTTGTTACTCTGGCAGCTTTCCCTGCCTTTTCTCAGCAGAGTGGGGCTTTAAAAAGTGAAGGTGCCACAGAGCGTTCCTCAATTGGAGCGAGAACTGCCGCATCCGGTCTTGCCGAGCAGGAATTCCGCCGGGGTGTACAGGCTTATTACCGCGGTACATTCAACGATGCAATCCTTCAGTTTGAAAAGGCCCTTTCCTATCTTCCGGAAGAAAATGTTCTTTTGGACTGGCTTGGAAAAAGCTATTACCGCTCGGGTGTTGAGGGGGCTGCCCTTGAGCACTGGCAGTATGCTGCAAACGAAGGCTATGGCGGCCTTCTTCTGCAGAACAGAATCGAAATTGTCCGAGACCGACGTCTTCTTGCAGGAGCTTCCCTGGACAAGCCTGTGCGCTACACGGAAGCCGGAAGTTATGCCGGTAAAAATTCTTCCGGAAACCTTGTTTTCAGTCAGCCTGTCTCTGTCCTGCCAAATAATGACGGCACCATGTGGGTGCTTTCTTACGGTTCCAATGAGCTTTTAAAAATGGATCTGAATGGTCTTGTAATTGACCGTAACGGCGGCTATTTCAACGGCTTTGACCGTCCCATGGATTTGATTCGCCTTCACAACGGAAATCTTCTTGTCTCCGAATTTGCCGGTGACAGGCTCAGTCTTTTTGATTCAAAAGGAACTTTCATCAAGTTCATCGGTGAAAAAGGTGCTTCCGTGGGCAAAATGGTTGGCCCCCAGTACATGGCAGAAGATTCAGACGGCAACATTTATGTCTCTGATTTTGGAAACGGCCGCATTGATGTTTTTGATTCCGATGGAAATCCACTCTTTTATTTTGGACGCAAAACCGACGACTTTCCGGGGCTTAAAGGTCCCACAGGAATCGCTGTCTATGAAAATATAGTGTTCGTTGCTGACTGTCTTACAGGAGCTGTCTACCGTTTTGACGTTTCTGGCAACTATCTGGGCCTGCTCTGCAAGAACAAGACTTTTAAAAAGCCTGAGTCCATGAAACGCTGGGGAAGGTATCTGGTAATCTGTGACAAAAACAAAGTTTATTCTGTCGACACCGACACGGGTTCCCTCTTTGAAAACCTTTCTTCAGGCAACGCTCCTTCACGCCTTACAAGTGCTGTTCCTGACATCAACGGAAATATTCTTGTTACGGACTTTTCTTCAAATGAAGTTTTTGTCATGGCAAAACTCTCAGAGCTTGTTGGCGGTCTTTTCGTTCAGATTGAGCGTGTTGTTTCAGATTCTTTCCCTAAAGTTACCCTTGAAGTAAAGGTCGAGAACCGTTCCCGCCAGAGTGTTGTAGGCTTAAAAGAAAACAATTTCTTCATTACCGAAAATAAGGCTCCGGTTGCAGGCTACAAACTTGAAGGTTCTGCCTACGTGAACGACTATGCGGACATAACCCTTCTTGTAGACCGCTCTTATTCTTCTGCAAGATACGAGGAAAGCATGGAAAGCGCCGTCAAGGAACTTTGTGCCGCCATGAACGGGCGGGGAACACTCAGAATCGTGAGTGCCGGCGAAGTACCACTGATCGAATATGAAGGAAATCCAGCCGGGGCTGCAAACTTTAAGCTGAAGAACCTTAAGAATCCGGCCTCGCAGCGAGTAGCCCTTGATAATGCAATCCGCATGTGTTCCAATGCCCTTATCAATGCCGCCAAAAAATGTGCGATTATTTACATTGGTGACGGAAAAATTACCCAGAATGCCTTTGACAAATATGGACTTTCAGATTTGACCGCTTACCTCAACAATAATTCAATTTCCTTTGTGAACCTGCTTCTTTCTCAGGGTGCTGCTGAAAGCGAGCTGAACTTCATCTGCGACCACACAGAGGGCGGAGCCTATTACGTTTACCGTGACGAAGGTTTATCTGGAATCATCGAAGACATCATCAATATTCCATGCGGCATTTATGTGCTTTCATATCAGTCTGCCCTTACAACAGATTTCGGTCAGCGATATCTTCCTGTTGAAGTTGAGGCTTTCATTATGAATCGAAGCGGTCGTGATGAAACCGGATATTTCGCACCCCTGCAGTAATTTATGCGAATAATTCATACTGCGGACTGGCATCTTGGAAACAGGATGCATGGAATTGACCGGCACAAAGAATCCCGGGAATTTTTGGGTTGGCTTAAAAATCTTATCGTCGAAAAAAATGCATCAGTTCTTGTAGTTGCGGGCGATATCTTCGACAGTGCAAATCCAAGCGTTGAGGCCAGAAGGCTGTATTACACTTTCCTTGCTTCTCTTGCAGATACCTGTTGCAAAAATGTCGTCATAATAGGTGGCAATCATGATTCTTCTGTCATGCTGGACAGTGCAAAAGAACTTCTTGAAGTTTTGAATATAAGGGTCGTGGGCTCAATTAATAATCTTTCGCCTGAGCAAATGTGTTTTGAGCTTAAGGATGGAGCCGGTAAAGAAACACTGGGAATCTGCATGGCGCTTCCTTTTGTTCGAGAAGTTGAACTGCGTAGCATCCTTTCTGATTCTGAAAAATGTGCTGACGGCGACCTTTATTCATTCACATATCAAAAATTATATTCTCAGGTCTTTGAAGCGGCCAAAAAACTTCGCTCAGACAGAAATATTCCGATTATTGCTACGGGTCATCTTTATGCTGCTGATTTGGAAGGCCGTCTTGCCCAGAAAAAATCCGGTGAAAAAAGTGATGACGGTGTAAAAGTCCTTGATGTCCTTGGAACTTTAGGAAACGTTCCTGCTTCCGTTTTTCCACCTTGTGATTACGTGGCTCTTGGACACATTCACTATTCAAGCATGGTGGCCAAAAATCCTGCAATCCGCTATTCAGGCTCTCCCTTTGTAATGGGATTCGATGAGGCAAATATGGCTCATCATGTCATTTGCGCCGACATTTTTTGTGACGGTGAAAAAAAACTTGAGGTAGAAAAAATAAAGACTCCTGAAACTTTCCTTTACAGAAGAATTTCCGGAACCCTGGCAGAAATCCGGGATGAGCTTGCGGGCCTTTCGAACTTTTTGGAAACTGAATCCAGACCTCTTTATCTGGAACTTTGCTACAAGCGTGAACTTGGCATAAACGCACAGGAATATCTTTCTGATTCAATAAGTGCTTTGAGTGAAAATGTATCGGTTGTAAGCTGGAAGATTGCGGATTCCGATAAAATTTTTTCTTCCATGGGATTTGAAGGTTTTGAGGCGGTAGAAATAAAAAATCTTGACGACAGGGAAATATTTACCCAGCTGATTCTTTCAAAAACAGGTCTGGACGCAAAAAGTGAAGAAGGAAAGTCCGCCATTGCAAAATTCCTGCCTCTTTTCCTTGAGATTGCGGGGGAAGTTTAAATGCGAATTACAAAACTTGAATTTGAAAACCTTAATTCCCTTGAAGGAAAGTGGGCAATAGATTTTACCCACCCGGACTACGCAAAAAATCACGATATTTTTGTAATTTCTGGCCCTACAGGAAGCGGAAAAACGACCCTTCTGGATGCGATTACCCTTGCCCTGTATGGACGCACTCCAAGACTTGAGGCGATAAACAACGGTTCCGGCGGAAACGAAATCATGACCCGGGGAACAGGATTTTGCCGGGCTTGCGTGACATATTCCTGTAAAAATGGACTTTACATTTCTGAATTCCAGCAGAATCGGGCAGGAATGAAGGCCACAGGAAATCTTCAGAAGGCTTCCTTTAAAATAACGAAACTTGACGGAAGCGGTCAGGTTATTGCAAGTGGAACCGGCTCAAATCTTGGCGATGAGACCAAAAAAATAATTCAGCTTGATTACAATCAGTTTTGCCGTTCAATTATGCTGGCTCAGGGCGAATTCAGCGCTTTTTTGGAAAGCAATGCACGGGAAAGGGCTGAAATTCTTGAAAAACTGACTGGAACTGAGCGGTACCGGGAAATCGGAAGGAAAATCTTTCAAAAATTCGGTGACATAAAAAAGAATTTTTCTTTTATAAAAAGCCAGAAAGAAGACATTGAAAGCCAGATTCTCAAAAGTGAAGAAGAAGAAAAAGCGAAAAAGGCTGAAATGGAACTGGCAGAAAAAGTTTCTGAGGCTGAAAAAAATCTTCTGGAGCTCGAAAAAAAACTGGCGCTTTATGACGAGGCGGAAAAACTTAAAGGCGATGCTGAAAAACTGGAGATTTCGATTGAAAATTCAAGGAAATTCTTTGCAGAAGCCCAAAAAAATGCGGAAGAAGCAAAAAATCAGCTTTCTGTCGAAGAAAAGAATTTGGAGGAAGAGCAGCTTTTATGGAAGAAGGTTCGTGAACTTGACGTTAAAATCAAGTCTCAGAGGCTGAATGTTTCGGAAAGCAGCCGGCGTAAATTTGCTGCCGAAAAGATTTATTCTGAGTCAGAGCATAAAATCACGGAACTCAAGGCTGAACTTGAAATTCTTGAAAAAAAATGCAGTGAACTTGAAGCTTACATCGAAGAAAATAAAAATGATTCTAAACTGGCTGAATCAATTGCCAAGGCAGAGGCCGTAAAGGCAGCTTTTGATCAGACGGAAAAAGCAGCACAGGACTTTGAAAAAAGTCGTGCCATGAGCGAAAGTCAGCTCGCAGAAGTGCAGAAAGAACTTGCTTCCCTTGAGGCGGAACTTGATGAGACAGACAAGAAAATCCAGAAATTTGTCTCGTCCGATGCAGTCCTGATTGCAAAGCTTCTGAGAATGCAGCTTTCAGACGGAAATCCTTGTCCTGTATGCGGTTCGGTTTATCACGGTTCCTGCCAGAAAGATGAGGTTGAAGGCTCAAAAGTCCAGAAGATAGCAGAAAATTCTTCAAGCCTTACGGCAAAAAGGGAAGAAATAACTACAAAAATTTCGGAGTTTACTGCAAGATCCGAGTCTTTGCGCTCTGATATTCGAAATGCAGGGGCAAATCTTGAATCAGCCCATGGGCAAATGAATGACAGTCTTTTAAAAATCAATGAAATTCTCGGTGGCTGGACAGAAAAAGTAACAAATGAAAATATTTCTGCGGTTATTTTATCCTTAAGAAAACGGGGGCAGCTCTGGAATCAAAAAAATGAGCAGATAAATATGGCTGCCAATGAAAAATCCGCAAAATCTGCCGAGCTTTCCTCGCTGCTTGAAAACCTTGCGGGCCTGAAGGTAAATGTTGAAGAAAGTCTTGCGGAATATGAAAAGGAAAGCCGTTTGCTTGAAGGCCTTAATGAAGAGAGAAATTCTCTTTTCGGTGCTAAAAATGTTGATTTTGAGGAAAAGCAAAAAAATGACAGAATTGACCTTTTGAAGCAGAACTTTGAGCAGGCACAGACCGCTCAGAATAAGGCAGGTGAGCAGAAAACAGCTTTTGAGGCACAGAAAATTCAGGTTGAGCAGCTTTTGAGTCAGAAAGTTGCTCAACTTGAGCTGGAAGAAACTGAGGCCGGCTCAAAAAGGCCGCGTGAAGAAATACTTGCTGAAAAAACTGCTCTTATTCTGCAAAAAAAAGAAGCCGATAAGAGTCTTTTAAATGTAAGGACCCTTCTTGCTGCAAATGAACAGAACAAAAGCCGTGCTGAAAAAATCATTTCAGAATATGAAAAACTGCTTGGCCAATACGGAACCTGGGAAGTCATGAATAAGTGGGCTGGAACACGGGAAGGAGCTGATCTGTCTGTATTCGTTCAAAGCCTGGCCTTCAATTCACTTCTGAATCTTGCAAATAAAAATCTTTTTGGAATTACAAAAAGGTATAGGGTGGTGCAAAAGGAACTGAATTCCCTTGATTTTGAGATTCAGGACATTTACTTTGAGGAAGCCCGTTCAATATCAAACCTGTCCGGCGGTGAAAAATTCCTTGTATCCCTTTCCTTTGCCCTTGGAATTTCGGAATTTGCAAGCAAAAACGTACGCGTGGATTCCCTTTTCCTTGACGAAGGATTTGGAACTTTAAGCGGCGAACTTCTGACAGAGGCAATCAATGCCCTTAAAAACCTGCAGAAGCAGGGAAAAATGCTGGGAATAATCACCCACGTTCCGGACGTAATCAGCGAGATTGATCAGAAAATCGAAGTAAAGCCGGTTGCACTTGGACACAGCATTTTGAATGGAAGTGGAATTTCACACGGGGAATGAAGCCTGGTCACTTAAGGCCGGACTTTTTACCTTGTACGCCTTACCCGATCGAAGAGCTCTTCTTTGGTGATGGTTGTCCAGCAGGGGCGTCCGTGGGGGCAGTGGGGGTCATTCAGTAAAAGTGCTTCCCTGGCAAGATTTTCTGCCGCCTCTGGCCCAAGAATCGTACCGTCCTTGACCGCGGCCTTGCAAGCTGTCATGGCTGCAATCTGGTAAATGATTTCCTGGGGGCTGACATGCCTGTCAAAAATCGCTTCTTTTAAATCTTGCTGGCTGCCTTTATAACGGGCTGGCAGGGAAGTAAAAATCCACTTTCCTTCGCCGGCTTTTTCGCATTTAAAGCCCGCGCCTGTAAGCGTTGTTTGAATCGAAGCCAGATATTCGTCGTCTTCTTTTGATTCCGTCTGAATCTCGTAGGGAACAAGAAGTTCCTGACTTTCGCTTCCGCCAGCCATGAGCCTGTTGAATATGATTCGCTCGTGGGCGGCATGCTGGTCAATCAGATAAAAAATTCCCTTTTTTTGAACCATTAGGAATGTTCCGAAAAGGGTGCCGTAATAAATAAAATCGGCTTCGTTTTTTGCCGAGACGGATGAGCCAGGAATTGAAAACCTGAGTTCAGCCGGGCTTGCCGTATTGTTGAAGCGTATGTTACCGCTGCGTGAAGAAATCTCTGGCTGTGATTCGGCGACATAGGCCTGAGGAATGGAATCTTGGGGCAATACCTGTGCTTCTGTGTTAGTCTGCCTTGAAGTCCCCAGCGCATAATCGGCCAGTCTTGATGAATAGGAAGATTCTGTGTGGTCTATGCTGAATTTTACTTCTTTGTTTGCAGGTGATTTTTCTGAGCGAGTCTGTTCGTTGTCAATAATCGCCTGAAAAAGAGTGTTTCTTTCATTTTTTGAGATTTCTTTTTGAAGTTCCTGTTCCCTTTCAAAGCTGCTTTTGATTCCATAGCTTTTAAAATATTGCCTTACACCTGAACTTACTCCGTGGTGGACGGAAGAAATGTCTTTGAACCTTACTTCTTTTTTTGCAGGATGAATGTTGAAGTCGACAAATTTTGGCTCAACCTGCAGAAATAGAGCTGCTACAGGATGGGTTCCGTTGGGGAAAAAGCCCTGACATCCGTATTCGATAGCCTGAATCAGAGAAAATTCCTGTACCCGTCTGCCGTTTACAAAAATAAAAATCTGCTTGCGGTCGTTCCTGAAAATGCTTGGTTCCCCAATGACAAGGGAATAGCTCCATTTTGAACTCCCGTCTGCTTCTAGGCCGGAAGATTTTATTTCTGAAAAAAGACTTGTGCTTTCTTTGAGCTCAAGAGCCCTTGCAAATCGCTCGCAAAGGCTGACTCCACCGGGCAGGTCGTGGCGTATTGTGCCGTCAACGGTAAGCCTGAATGAAATGTCCGGGCGGGGCATGGATTTTTCGATAAAGACTTCCCGACACATCATGCTTTCACTTGCAGGCCTTTTTAAAAAATTTCGTCTGGCCGGGAAGTTCTCGAAAAGGCCTTCACTCATGACAATGGTGCCATTGCCGTCCTGAACCGGTGGAATTGATTCGATAATATGGTCTTCGGTAATGCTCGCCTTCATGCGTCTGGTACCGCTGGAAATTGAAAGCCTGGAAACAGCAGCGATAGAAGCAAGGGCTTCACCGCGAAAGCCCAGGGTTGTAAGCTTTAATAAGTCCTCGGATTCTGAAATTTTACTGGTGCAGTGAGGACGGGCACAGTTTTTGAGGTCATCTTCGCTCATGCCCCAGCCATTGTCTGAGATACGGATTTTTTCGATGCCACCGCCTGTGATTTCAACAGAGATTGAAGAAGCCCCGCTGTCAACGGCATTATCCATAAGCTCGCGGACTATTGCGGCCGGCCGATCAATTACTTCACCTGCGGCGATTTTGCGGGCTACGTCAAGTGAAAGCTGGCGTACTGGTTTTCGCTCATTCATTACTGACGCAAACCCTCTGCCGGAGCACCGGCACTTCCTGTTGCTGAATCGGCCCCCGAGAAAAGGTCTAGTTGAGGCTCAATGTTTATCTGTGCTGCAGGCGTTGCCGGGTCTGCTTTTACCGGCTGGTTCATGAGAATCTGAATCTTTCCTTCGATTTTTTCGATATCTTTTTCAAGAGTTTTTGCAAGCTTGATTCCTTCCTCAAAATTTGCAAGGGCATCTTCAAGTGAAATGTCCTGCCGGCGGATGTTTGCCGTAAGTTCTTCAAGTCTTTCAAGGTTTTCTTCAAATGATTTCATGTTTTTATCCTATCAAAAATAATAAAAATTAACCACAGATTGCATTTATCTGTGCTGATTTATTCCACAGTTGCAAAAATCTTGCCCTGGGCTGGAGTGATTTCTAGTTTTGTGCCGCTTGCGACGTCGAGTGGACTTCTGACAATCTTGCCGCCTTCCGTCCTAACCATTGAGTAGCCGCGGTTGAGGATTGTCTGGGGGCTGGCCTGCTCGAGAATGCCGACATTTTGTGCAATTCGTGTTTTGGTGTCTTTGATTTTTATGTTCATGCCGTCAATAAGGGCTTGTCTGGCGTTTTCAAGCCGGTTGAGCAAAGGCTGTTCGATTGAGCGGAAGCGGACTTCCATGTTGTTTACATCGAAAGACTTTATCATGAGCCTGAGCTTTTCTACTTTTGTGGAAATCTGCTTGTAAAATTCTTCTTTGTAGGCGGCGAGTCCCTGAAGGATGTCGCTCTGCTTTGGAACTACAAGTTCTGCAGCTGCCGAAGGTGTTGGAGCACGCATGTCGGCCGCATAATCTGCCAGGGACCAGTCAATTTCGTGACCGACCGCACTGACAAGAGGAATATGGGAATCAGCAATTGCCCTGACAACAATTTCCTCGCTGAAAGGAAGAAGGTCTTCAAGGGAACCGCCGCCACGCCCCACAATCAGAACGTCGCACATGTCAAAGTCATTTGCTGTTTTTATCATGTTTGAGATTGAGACTGCAGCCCCTTCCCCCTGAACAAGAGCCGGCAGAATCACAATATCCACGCCCGGGTTTCTTCGCCTTGTAATCTGTAGAATGTCCCTTAATGCCGCGCCTGTGGGACTTGTGACGATTCCGATTCGCTTTGAAAAACTGGGAACCTTTTTTTTGCGTTGTTGATCAAAAAGACCTTCGGCGGCAAGTTTTCGCTTTCGTTCTTCTAGAATTTGCAGAATGTTGCCGGCACCTGCAATTTCCATTTTGCTGATTATTAACTGGTAATTTCCCCGCGGAGCATAGACTGAAACTGAGCCCGTGCATTTGACTTTCATGCCGTCTTTTGGAACAAAGGACAGACTCATGGCCTTGCCCCGGAACATGACGGCACTAATCTGGGCCCCTTCATCCTTTAAAGTAAAGTACATGTGGCCGCTTGCGTTGGGCCTGTAGTTTGAAATTTCACCTTCAAGGGTGATGTTTGAGAAAGTTCCTTCGAGTAAGTCACGGATTAAAAAAGTAAGCTTCGAGACTGAAAAAACAGTGTCTTTTGGGAAAAGTTCGGGCATATCGGTAAAAGTATATATAAATTTTCAAAAAAAAGCACAAATTCTTCAAAAAATTTCATTTTTTTTCGAGTTACGTTGCCGAAAACGAAATTTTTTTTCAAATAAATAAGCAAAGAAAAAAACAGGAGGATTTTGTGTATTTCAAAAAAATCAGAAAAGGCTTCTGCCTGCTTTTTGCTTTGGGAATGTTTATTTTTCCCTGTGCAAAAGCTGCCTGTGAAGAAGCCTATGAATTCGTGAATCGTGACATTCATGAAATTCTTTACGCCCTTTCCCTTTACACCGGATTTTCTATTTCCGCCGATGACACTGTTTCCGGCAAGGCTGATTTTCGCTGTACTGGAGAAAATTTTGACGAGTCTTTTGATGCCTTTTTGCTGCAGTCACGGCTCTATGTCGAAAAAGCGGAAAGCAGATGGACTGTAAGCCGCGTGCGGATTCAGAAAAACAATGAGCTTTATTCCCTTGATGCTTTTGATGTAAGTCCCATGCAGCTTTTTGAAAAAATTGCCATTGCCACAGGATTCTGCGTTACTTACGATTCTTTGCCTGCAGTCAAGGTCAGCCTGCATACCGGTTTCTGTAAATCAGAAGAAATCTTGAAGAGAATCACCGGCCTTTGCATGGGATTTTCGCTGGAAAAAGAGCAGGAAAAGTCTTTTCACGTTTCCCGCAACAATTCTTCCCAGAATCCAAATTCTGTGAGCGGAAAGGCGCTCTTTGCCGAGGCAGAAGGAAAATGGTTTGTTGACGTTCAGAATTCAAGTCTTTCTGCGGCTTGTGAAAAGTTTTTTGCACAGGCAGGAAAAGAATTTTGTTTTTCACTTTCAAATGAACAGAAAATTGTGCGGGCCTGCTTTAAGTCTGATGATTTTGATCAGGCATTGAACCTTTTGTGCCTGCAGGCTGGGGCAGAATATTTTGTAAGCGATGGAGTTTATTTCCTAAGAGCCTCAAAAAACAAGAATCTTTTTGCCCAGAGCGGCAAGGAATGGCACAAATTTTCATTGAAATTCTTAAAGAGCGGTGAGTGTATTTCCCTGCTTTCCAAACGGTTCCCGGAAGTTGAATGCATCGTACTTGATCATGGTCAGGATTTCCTTTTCCTTGCAGATGAAAAAAAGGCTTCTGAAGTGGAAGAATTTATTGCCGGCCTTGATGCAAGAAAGGAGCCAAAACTGGTAAAACTCCAGTACATACGCACTGAAGACTTTATCAGCCATCTGCCGCCGTTTCTTGAAAAATCGGCAATTTGTGACACCGGGCACGGCGACAGCTTTTTTTTCACAGGCTCTGATGCAGCCTATGAGAGCCTTATGGAAGAACTGTCGCTTTTGGACAGGCCTGTTTCCCGGGTGCGCTATGACCTTCTTATCATGCAGTATCAGGCTACCAAAGGAAGCGAATGGAATCCCCGCTTTAAGGCCGGCCGCATAAAGCTCGGGCAGATGAATGACGGGGCCGTGCAGCTGGGAAGCGTCTTGAATCTGAATCTTGACGTTGTAGGAGCTTTTGGCCTGCATTTTGCCGGTGAGCTTCAGACAGCAATATCCCAGTCCCGGGCCAAGGTTTTTGCCGACACCACATTGAACGGAGTCAGCGGTAAGTCAATCAATTTTCAGAATACCAACACATACCGATACCGTGACAACAATCTGGATCCAGAGACTGGTGAGCCTATTTATTCGGGAGTTACAAAGGAAATAATTTCCGGCTTAAAACTTGAAGTTACTGGTACCGTTACCGGTGACGGTATGATTACTTCAAAAATAACGGCAAGTGTTTCCCGTCAGGGAACTGATTTGTCCACCAGTACGGGAAATCCCCCGCCCACTAGTGAAAAGGTAATTACAACCGAAGTCAGGGCAAAAAGCGGGGAACCTGTGGTCCTGAGCGGACTTGTTCAGGAAGAGGAAAACGAGAATCTAAGCCGCACCCCGCTGCTTTCAAGAATTCCCCTGGTCGGCAGGCTTTTTAAGGCTGAAGAAAAATCCTCGGAAAAAACTGAACTTGTAATTTATCTTCTTCCCAGCGCAGAAATTTTTGGTGTGGAAAAGACTGAGGATAGAAGACCGGAAATGAAAAGTCGGATTATTCAAATTTCGGGGGTTGAAAATGAACAGGTTTGACTTGTCAGTAAATTTCAGTCTGCACAACGGAGCTGTGGTTCTTGAAAGCGGGGAAGATTTCGTAAAAATCGGCCTGAAGGATATTGATGACGAGGAAGTAAAAAAGAAACTTGAAAAATCCGTGCGCTCCTATTTTGCATTCAGGGGAAAAACTCAGTCCGGCAGGAAAGAATGTCTTTTTGTTCCAATCGATGAAGAGCAGCTCAGGCATGAGATTTCCCTGCGCTATGGAGAAAGTTCAAGGGAAAACGAGCGGCTTAACGAAGGAAGTGAAGCCGGCATGCTTTTAGACACCCTTCTTGACGAAGGCTCAAGGCAGGGAGCAAGTGATATTCATATAGAAGAAAAACGTGTCCGTTTCAGACTGTCAGGGATGCTGTGCGACGTGACCGAACTTTCCGCGGAAAAAAGCCGGGAACTTGTAAGGCGTATAAAGCTTCTTGCGAACCTGAATGTTTTAGAATCTCGGCGGGCTCAGGACGGGCAGTTTGTGTTTTACGGTGAAAACCAGCTTTTTGTAAGGGTTTCCTGCCTACCGTCCTTTTCGGAAGCCGGGCTTGCTGAAAGTGTGGTCTTAAGACTTTTGAACGTGTCAAGAATTCCTCTGTCCCTTGGGGAACTGGGCTTTGACAAAAATCAGTGCATTCTGCTGAAAGAATTAATAAAAAAGGAGCAGGGACTTGTGCTGATTTGCGGTGCCACTGGAAGCGGAAAGTCAACGACAGCGGCTTCGCTTTTGCGGGAACTTGTAAAAATCCACGGCCAGAAAAAGAAAATAATCACAATTGAAGATCCTCCTGAATATGTCCTTGGCGGCATGACTCAGATTCATGTTGACGAGGAAAAGGGCATGAGCTTTTGTGAGGCCCTCCGCTTTATCTTCAGACAGGATCCTGACGTGATTTTTGTCGGAGAAATCCGGGACGGTCAGACTGCCCGCACTGTCCTTCAGGCTTCCCTTACAGGCCACCTTGTCTTTGCCACTGTTCATACCGGTGGAATCAGGGAAACTGCCGTGCGCATGAAGGAACTGGGAGTTGATTTCAGTGAATTTGCTTCGGTTTTGCAGGCCGTAATCTATCAGAAACTTGTTGCCGCGGACGATCAGGAACTTCATCTGCAGGCTGAAATCGTAACTTCGGCCGCTGATTTTTTCTGGAGGAAATTATCATGATAAATCTTAATATTTTTGCGGAAAAAAGGCTCATGACCTTCACCGAAAGGCTTTCAGAACTTTTGTCCTCAGGACTTTCACTGCAAAAGTCCCTGACAATCATTGCCCGAATTTCTTCGGATAAAAAGCTTAGGGGAGTCTGCCTTAAACTTCAGCAGACCCTGTCATCTGGAAGTGAATTTTCTGTAGCCATGACAAAGTTTCCTGACCTTAAAATTCCCGGATGGTATGCCGCCTATTTGAATGTCGCCCAGGAGTGCGGAAATCTTTCCCAGATTCTTCTGTACATTCAAAGCCTTCTGAATCATGAAAAAGAAGCCCGGGAAAAATTCCTTTCAGCAATTGCTTATCCTGTCTTTGTCGTATTCCTTACGGCTCTTTCGGGATTTCTTTCCGTGAAATATTTTCTTCCGGCTTTTTCAGACCTTTTTCCAGCCGATGCAGAAGAAATTAGAAGCCGTGCCATGGAGACAATGCTTATGGCTGATATTTTCCTTGCCCTGTCTTTTTTACTGATTTCATATCTGGTGGCCAGTTTTGCCGGTGTAAGTCCATGCATGGGTGTCCTTAGAACCATGAATTTCCTTTGTGAGAATTCTGTTCCCACCCTTACGGCCGTCAACTGTGCCTTTTCCTTTGCTGAGAATGACGGAAGGCTTTCCCGAGCTCTTGTGGATATCCGCAGTGAGCTTTTGGAGGGAGCCAGCCTTGCTTCCTGCTTTGGAAAATGCTTTGAAAAGGCCGGGCTAAAAAGGGAAGGGCTTCTGCTTTCAGAAAATCTTGCCCTTTGTGAGGAAAGCGGACTTAAAACTGCATTTAAAAAAACACTTTCCCTGCTTGATGCCAGAAAAAATCGTCAGGAGAAACTTCTGCTTTCATCCCTTCAGCCGGTTCTGCTCCTTCTTGCATCGGTTTACATCACTTTGATTTTAAAGGCTGCCTTTCTGCCTTACATCACAAATTTTGGAGGTCTCATATGAAAAAAATCACACGAAAAAATCTTGGTCAGCTGGAAAAGCGCCGTGATTCAGCTTTTACCTTTATTGAAACGCTTGCCGTTCTTGCGGTGACTGCAATCCTTACTTCCCAGGTGGGAATAGCTGCCCACAAGATGATTCAAAAAGCCCGGATTGCCTCGGCAAAAAGTCAGATTGAGCAGATAAAGCTTTCGCTGCAGAACTATTTCGCTGACTGTGGACGTTTTCCCACACAGGAGCAGGGACTTGACGCCTTATGGGAAGAACCGCAGCTTTTTCCGCTGGCCGAAAACTGGAACGGTCCCTACACGGACAGAAAAATTTCAACTGATCCCTGGGGAAGTGAATTCATTTATCTGGTCAAGGATTCTGCCGGTGAAAGCCTGCTGCCAAAAGGTCTTCCTTTCGGAATTATTTCCCTGGGAGCTGACAGGGCGGAAGGCGGAAGTGGAAATGACAAGGATATTTTTTCATGGGAATAAAAGGAGGCATATATGAAAATCATGAAATTTTTTATTGGTAAATTTTTGAAAAAAACAATGGTCAGATGCTCAGACTATGAGCTTTACAGAATTTTTCTGCCCTGGAAATACATTTTTTTCCGCGATAGAAATTTCATCGTTGGGGAACTGGAAAAACTTCACCCACGTTTTTCACTCAGCTGCTGCTATGACACTAAATATTGCATAGAAAAGAAAAATTTGCTGGCGGAAGTGGTCGTAATGGAAAAGGCAAGCCTTGCCCGCTACAAAAATTGCGGTGGTCTTCTATACCTTGAAAAGCAGAATAAACGCAGCGTCTTTTCATGGTCCACAAAAATAACCCGCTTTACAAGCCTTTTTCTTGTGCTGGCTGCAGGATTTTTTTCCTTTAGAATTGCTTCATCTCTGCTTGAAAAAGCTCCCCCTTTATCCACGGCTGAGTCACATTTGACGGAAGAACTTTTGGGCAGGGAAGAAAATCTTTTGGAAAATGGAATTGAAAAAACTGTGCTTCCAGAAGACGAAGTCCTGCTTTCCTCTGTATTTTCTTCAGTCAGCTCTCACGGCGGAAAAATTTCTTCATTCACTTATAACCGTGCTGATTCTATTCCCGGACGCAGGGGCGGGCTCTGCACTTTCTCGGTTTACGGCTGCAACTGCGAGGATGTGGCCAATGCCCGTTACTGTGTAGTTTCATTTAAGGACAACGAACCCCATTTTGACATGGTACTTCCTTTTAAAAGTGAGCCGATTGTTGACATTCCTTTGAAAGAAAATCGTAAAACGGCAGAAGAAGAAACCGCGTCTGTGGTTGCAATCAGAAAGGGGCTGCGGAATTTGGGAGCAGTATTTGAAAGCGAGCATAACGGTGATGATGAGGCAGAATTTTCTTTCTTTGCCGCCAGAAGCATCCTTTATTCCTGTTTAAAACTTGCCGGCCTTGAGGCAGAAAATGCTTCATGGACTGAAAAAAGCCTTTCGGTCTCAGAAAAAGGAGGAATGTGCAAGGTAAAGCTTTCCTTCCTAAAAAACAAAGAGAGTCCAGCTTTCAGGCCTTTGCTATTTGCTGCTCAATATGCCTATCTTTTTGGCTCTGAGCTCAAAATCGAGCCGAAGAAAACCAGTCTTTTTAAAATAGAAAATGAACAGCCGGGTGGACTTCTGCCTTTAAAAAACAAAATCGGTGAAATCAAGAAAAAAGACGGCTCCATTCTGATCTGCTACAGGGCTGACGATGGAAAAATGTCTTTTGAAAAAAAGGAGGCTGCAAATGCGAACTGGTAAATTCATCTGGGTTTTGATGATTTTCTTTTTTATTTCCTGTGGTACTACAAAATTTGAGGGAAAATCCGTCCTTGCAGGCAAGGTCTGCGACATGAAAGGAAATCCCGTTGAAAATTATTACGTGAGTGCCGGAATAGGACATGAAGCCGTGACGGATTCAAGCGGACTTTTTGCAATCCGCGACTTAACTTGCGGAAACTACTGCCTTAAAGGTGGCGGAAACGGCTGGAAGTCAGTCGAGCAGACTGTTTCTTTCCATGACAGAAAGTCAATCGTCTGCATTCAGGTGGAAAGTCTGGAATCCATGTTGGATGAAATCGAATCTCTTCTGAAAGAAAAAAATTATTCCGGCGCCAGAAAGCTTTTGTATGAATCTAAGGCTCATAACGAGTCTAATCCGCTTTTTTTGTGCTACAGAAAACTTATCGACTACTGTGCCTTGCCAAGTGAAAAACGGAAAAAAGACCTGCTTTCCGCCCTTGAAAAAATCTAAGGAGTATAAAAATGAAAAAATTCAGTCTTTCTTTTAAAATATTTCTTCTGTTCATTGCTTCCTTCTTTTCTTTTTCTGCCTGCGAGACGACGGACAATTTCAGCTGTCCTTATGTCATTTCTTCGCCTCGTGTCGAATCCGGGGAATTTGAGGACAAGCACAAATTTGCCGGCCTACATTTCGGGCTTTACAATGACAGCGAAAAAGAAATCGAGTCTTTTGTCCTTTCCTGCATGATTTATGATTCAGAGGGTAAAAATCCCTTCGCCTGCTCAAATTGCATCGTTTCAAGATGCGACTGGAAGATAAAGGGGGGTGCTCTGGTTGATTTTGTAATTGATCTGGATCACTACGTTTCCGTGATCCCTTGCGAAGCCTATCAGGTTGACTATATTTATCTGCGGGAAATCCGCTATGCTGACGGTTCTTCATGGAAGGATCCCTACGGCATGTTCTGCATCAGGGAGGAGCATGAATGAAATTTAAAAGCAATCTTTTGTCTGTCTTTTTCTGCCTTTTTCTTCTTTCGGCCTGTGAAAATGATTTTTCTTCTCCTGAATCACAGATCGTTCCAAAAAATGAAGAAAAAACTGCCATGGGTGAAGGGGGCGACGGCGAAGAAATTCCACATAATTTCCCCGGTTTTACTGAAGACAACTTTGAATCTGTAGATGAGGAAGAAGAGTTTTTCGAAATTGAAGACCATACTGTCTATGAAGTTCCTGGCGAAGAAAATCTTGATGATGATCCCTGTGTTCATGAAAGGCGAGAGTGGACTTTCCTTGTCTATATGGCGGCCGACAACAATCTGGAAAGTGACGGAATCGCAGATTTTAACGAGATGGAGCAGGCTGACCTTGACGAAAGTATTAACCTTCTTGTGCTTTTTGACCGGGCTCAAAACTATGACGCTACCAACGGTAACTGGACTGACACAAGGCTTTACGAAGTCCGCTGGGATGAAGCCAAGAACAAGACCCTGATTGCCAGCGAGCGGCTTGACTGTGAGGAACTTGGACTTTCAAAGGACAGCCCTGCAGAACTGGACATGGGAAATCCTGTCACGCTTTCTTCCTTCCTTGCTTTTGCCCGCCGCTGCTATCCTGCGGATAATTACGGACTTATTGTATGGGGGCACGGAACTGGCTGGCGGAGCAGTGAAAATTGCCTTACTGGTGAATTTTTTTCTGGCAGGGCTGCCGCAATCGATTCAGATTCAGCTTCCTACATGACAATTCCTCAGATTCGCTCAGCAATAAAGACTGGCATGGGCTCAGAGAAACTTGCCCTGATTGGCTTTGACACCTGTTTTGCTGTCTGCATTGAAAGTGCATACGAAATGGCTGGCCTTGCAGACTACATGCTTGGAACTCCGGCTCTGGTTCCTGAGAGTGGCTGGAACTATACTGAGGTTTTCAATTCCTTCCTTTCTGCGGGAAGTGCGAAAAATGCCCCTGCTTTTATGGAAGCCGTGTGCTCGCAGTTCAAAAAGGCCTATGAAAACTACACTTATGCATCTTTTACCTGTCTGAATCTTGAAAAAATTCCTGACGTGGTCAAGTCATTTTCACTTTTTTCACAGTCTCTGGCAGATTCTCTTGCTGAAAAATCCGACCGGGATCAGGTATTTTCTGTCTTTAACGAAAAGTGCGTGTCTTACTGTGCCGTGACCTATCCCACAGATTATTACGTTGACCTGCAGGACATGATTTCATATTTCGAAGAAAGTGACGAAAAGACTGAACTTGAAAAGGCTCTGGATGAAGCCATTCTGTACTCATGGAGCGCAGCAGAAAAAACTTGCTCAATGGGACTTTTTTTCTGCGTTTATCAGGGAAACGGTGTGATTCAAGGTTCCCATCCTTCCATGTACACAAATGGCTCCAGAGACACGCATTTAAGCCGTTTCGTTAAGGACTGTACCGGTTATGTTCCTTCCATGAGTAAAAGTGGCAGCCTTTTAGACAAGCTTTTTTACACGGCATATTAACACCAAAAAATTGAACTAGAGGAGAACCATACATGAAAAAGATTCCTTTGCTTAAAATTATTGCCTTCGTCATGCTGCTTTTTTCAGCCTTTCCTTCATCCCTCTATGCTGATGACGATGATTCAGACGATTCTGATTCCTATGACAGCTGGAGCAGTGATGACTCTGATTATTCTGATGACGACGAGGGAGACTACTATGATTCAGGTGATGATGAGTCTGATTATTATGACGATGATGATGATGATGATCTGAACGACATTGACTGGAGCGATTTTTTCACTGATGATGAGGACACTACCTACAACGTTCCCAATGGCGACGGCGGCTTTGACACGATTTCCTATTCCGACGTATTTGATGATGACGGAAATTTTATCTATGATTACACTGGTCCCGGCGACAAGAGTGAAGCTGAGGAAGTAATCGCAGAAATGTTTGGCGGCTACAGGAATGACGACAACTCCAACTCCCAGGGCTACCTTTCCATGTATATCGAAGCAATTCAGGCTCTGGAAGAAGCAAAAAAAAGCGGTGAGGATCTGGATAAAATAGAAGATCTTGAATTCGCTGTTTCCGTCACAAAGGGCGCACTGGACGCATATTGCAATTCCCATGAGTTAACCTGCACGGTCAACGACAGCAAGCAGTTTGCAGTCGTAACCAATAAGGAAGGAAAAACTGTCTGCCATGTCGGCGACCCTGTTGTTTTTGCTTCCGGTGACTTTGTGATTGATGACCTGGACATGTCGGCTCGTGGCAGAACTTCTGTTTTCTATTTGAAAAGACACTATTCTTCCGGTGACGAAGCCCAGCGTGATGTTCCGGCCGGAATTTTTGGTAAAGGATGGACCAGCAATATTGAAAGCCGGATTATCCGCGGGCGGGAAGAAGTTTATGACGGAGTCCTTGAAGATTGGGAGACTTACCTTGCAACCCTTGACCCTTATGCTGAAGAAATTGCCGGATACGTGGAAGAAGACGGAGAATGCCAGTCCGTATATGATCAGATGCTTGCCTTTATCGAGGAAGAAAAAGCCAAGGTTGAATTAATCCGGAAAAAAGTCAGCATGAATGAACTTGTCCGGAATCAGAACCGTTATGTTTCCTATGGACTTGCCTGTGAATATGAGGCAAATGCCGGCTTTGACACTATATTTTATGTTCAGGACGACGGTGGAATTATTCTTTTCCGAAAGGAAGAAGATTCGTCATATAAAATAATCAGCCAGAACCGGAATATTCGGATTGAGCTTGAAGACTGGAACGGCGGTTTTTGCGTGACTTATCCAGTCACTGGTGAAAAGCGCTATTATTCTGAGCTGGGACTTCCAATTTATTTTACATTCAGAAATGGCGGAAGAATCGATTTTGCCTATGACGAAAACATGCGAATCAGTCAGGTCCTTGTGGACGGCTTTCGAAAAATAACTTTTGCCTGGAATGGAAAGAATTTAAGCCAGGCACGTGATGAAGGCAGCGGCGAAAAAGTTTCCTATGGATACGAGGGAACAAAACTTTCCTGCATCACGGATTTTGACGGAGATTCAAGATACTTTGCATATAATTCTGACGGCCTTCTTTCCAGGCAGATAAAGGCAGACGGAAGCTATGTCTCATTTGAGTATGCCCCAATAGAAGGCAGATTCAGAACCGTAGCCACCGTTGACGAAACTGGGAGCCGGGAAAGTTTTTCTTATGAGCTTTCAGAAAGAAGAACCACGTACACTGACAAAGACGGACTCAGGCAAATCTTCACCTATGATCAGCTGGGAAGGACTTTGTCGGTGCGTGCAGAAAGCGGCCGGGATGATGTTGAAGACAGACTCAGCCTTTACGAATATGATTCTGACGGATTTCTTGTTGCTGAGGAAAAGAACGGCGAGAAAATTGAATACGGCTATGACTCCCTTGGAAACATTGTTGAAAAAAAATATGCTGACGGAAAATCTGAAAGCTGGACCTATGATGAATACCTTCTGAAATCATACACCGATAAAGATGGAAAGACTTACATCTATAATTATGATTCTTTGAGCCGGCTTACGGACATTTATTCTGGCCAGGAACTGGTCTTCCATTTTGACTACAATTATTACGGACTCATCAGCGGCCGCCGTGATTCCTCTGACCGCCAGGTAGATTTTTACTATGACTATGACGCCAACCTCACTGAAAGAGTCCTGCACACCGGTGGAACAATCAAAAGGGAATTCTGGTCATACGATTCTCAGGACAGGCTGACTTCCTATACTGACGTTCTGGGGCGTAAAAGTACTTTCTCCTATTCTGCCAACGGAAAGACAGCCTTGCTTTACAATGGACTTAAAATAGAAGAAGAATACTCGCCAAGAAAGCTCCTTGTAAAGCGCACTGAAACGGACACACATACTGGTGAAAAGCGGGTTCATTCCTACAACTATGACCGGGCCAAAAAATGTACCGGGGAATATATTTCCGGCACGGATTCTTTTGGAAGCATATATTCCTCTGTGTGCCTTTCAACAATGGAGTACCGTCCCTCTGGAAAACTTGCTTCTTTCATCGAATACGATGTTTTTGATGATATAAAGAATTCCTTTTCTACGGAATTTACCTACGATTCCTTCGGTGACTATGCTTCCGCCCTTTCAGGCTTTTATGCAAGGCCGTCTTCTGCTTCTTCCTGGGTTTACTCATATCCTCTTTTGTCTTACAGGGAAAATCCCTACAGTATATGTGCCTCGCCACGAACTTCATACCGGACAAATGCCGGAATTATTGAAATTGAATACGATCTGCTTGGAAGAATCACATCAAAAAAGGTCAGGGAAAGTGACGGCCGGACTGTAAGCGAAGAAGAATGGCGCTATGGTGACAGAAAGATAAGCCATATTTCCGGAGGAAAATACTCTGAAGAATTCTTTTTCAATGCTTTTTCTGAATTGACTGCCTATGTCGATGGAGAAGGTAACAGAACTGAATTTTTCCGAGACCTTCTGGGACGTGTTTTTATGGAAAAAGATCCTTACGGCTCTGTGACTGCTTTTACCTACAACGGAAGAAATCAGCTTGAGTCAGTCACACTGCCAGACGGGAGCAGAATTGAATATGAATATGACGGACGGGGAAACTGCATCAGTGCCTGTGACGCTCAGGGGGAACTTTGGCGAAATTATTATGATTACAGCGGTCGCCTCTCAAGCTTTACAGAAAGACCCTTCCGCCTTTCCTATGATTACTTCTATGATTCTTACGGAACCGTATCGGATTTGCGGGTAAACGGCAAAAGTGAGCGCAGGGTAAGCTATTCAAATGGAAAATCTGAATGTCGTGTAAGTGACTCTTTGGGTAACGTAAATACATATCGCTACGATGCTTACGGAAACCTTGCTTCATGGGAAAACAGTCTTGGCGAGAAATCTGAATTCAAATTCAATTATGACGGAAGCCTTGATTTTCAGAAAGACTTTAACGGCAGCACAAAAAAGTTTTCTTATGACATGAATTCCAAAAAAATCACCTGTTCTGACGGAAACATTTTTCTATATAAATATGACTCCATGGGAAATCTGCTGGAAGCAAAATCGGCTGGAAGTCAGCTCTTTTTCTGCTATGACCGGGCTGGACTTCTTGTGAGCCAGCATGACGGAAATCCAGAGAACGAGGTCAGCTTTTCCTATAATCAGGCAAAGCAGCTGGTAAAAATCAGCTCAAAAGACAGACAGCTGGCATATCTTAGGGGCAAAAACGGTGAAGTCCTTGAAATTACTGATGTGCTTACTTCTGGCGGCGTGTCTACAAAAACTTCCGTGCGCTTTGTCTATGACAAGTGTGGCCGGGAAAGCCTTCGTGTATATGACTCTGGCGAGAGCTTGAAAAGTTGCTATGACAAAAGTGGACGCAAAATCCTTCGTGTGGGTTATTCAGCGGAAATGAATCCTGTTTTTGTCGACGGACTTGTTTTCAATAAAAAAGGTGAGCTCATCTGCAGCCTGGATTCGTCTTTCCAGATAAGGACATATTCCTATGACTCAAGGGGCAGACTTGCATCTGTGTCGTATCCGTATTCAGAAGAAATGATCAAAAAAATGAAGTCAGAGATTGCTGAGGCGGGAGTATTTTCCCTTGAGAACTCGGAACGCTACGCCAGGCTCGAGCTTGACTCTGAAACTTTCAAGAATCTTCAGAATTTGTGTTCATTGATTTCTCCTGGAGCATATCAGCCGAACCTTAACGAAACAGTCGTGATCGAAAACTATGACTATGACTCAAACAGCAATATTATAAGGAAGACAAATCCTTTTGGTTCAATTGATTACAGCTACGACAGTGAAAACAGGCTTGTATCATGGGGAAATGACGGAAAGGCTTCGTATGACGCAAACGGAAACATGATTTCAAAGAGTGACCGTTTTTGTGATTCCCGCTATGACTATAACAGTGAAAACCGCATCACAGGAATTTACGTGCATGACCGCGTGAACGATAAGGTTTACATGAGAAAATTTTCCTATGATGCCTTGGGAAGGCGTTGTGATTCATGGGCAAATGATGAGGGAAAAAAGAAAAATTCATACATAGGACTGGGAATGTATCTTTTCAGCTCAAAACAGGATTTTTCTGACTCAAGTGGAATTGAATCCGTTCATGAAGAAAAAGTCCGTGTCCAGAAAAATGAAAATGCATCTTCCGGCAGATATGTCTTTATTGGAGAAAATCAGCCAAGTGAAAAAACTTTTTTGGAAAGGTCTCTTCCGTCAGCTGGAAATATTCATCCCCTTTATGACTATGACGGAAAGATTATGTCTTTCTTTTCATCGGGGGAAAGTTCCGGCCACAAAAAAAATGTGCTCATGACAGATTATTGTGGCAATGTCAGGACTGAAATTTCAGATTATGGCATGGTCAGTCAATATTCCTATGACTCTTTCGGCCTTCCTGTCTCAGATTTTGGTGAATTTGCCTTCGGCGGAAAAACTTTTGATCCTAAATCCGAGCTCTATGACTTCGGCTTCAGGGACTACGTGCCCAAATATGCAAGGTTTTCGTCGGTAGATCCGATTCATGATGGAACAAACTGGTATGCTTACTGCGACGGAAATCCTGTGGAATTCTATGACTTGTCCGGGCTAAAATCCGTAAAAATGGATGAACAGTTTATGCAGGACATGGGACATATATTTTTAGGCACTTCTTCCTCTGAGTATGCTGATTTGGAAGGCTGCCTTGTTACTGCCATTGCAGAATCCCTTTCCGCCCTTACAGGTGTGCCTGTCTCAAATGATTACATCAATTCCCTGCAAGCCTGCTTTAACGGCGGATATATTTCCTGGGACGGGGTACTTTCAACTTTTGGCCTGACAAAAAACACTGAATTCACGGCCAAAGCTCCGGTAACGCAAGTCAAAGAAAATCCCATTATTTCTGCTGTCAACAATCCTAAATCCATACGCGGTATTGTTGATTACTGTATGAATAACAAAAACTTTGACGGAAAAAAAGGTACTGACGGTTTTCTCGCCATATTTGACATCAATAACATAAAAAGCACGCTGGAATCTATAGAGCGTTCTGGAAACTCAAAGGCCGTTCTTGCCCAGGTAAATTACGATGGCAAGCACCTTCATTTTGTTGGAATTGGCACGGAAGTTAAAGTAATAGGCGGTCAGCAGGTTGTGGCCGTCACTGCAACTTCAAAATTTGATACCTCGCAGTATCTCGGCGGAAACAGAAAGGGGCAGGGCTGGATTGTTGACAGGGGGCAGGTATATATTCCCATTACCCTGATAAACAGAATAGATGCTATAACAAAGGCTCAGTAAAGATAATAAAGGATATTTAAAATTATATTGAAAGTTCTTTGTAGACAAAAAATGGTTTAAGTGATAAATTTATTGTAATAAAACAAGTAATTTAGGATAGTACTATGCATTTACCTTCAGAGATTATCAAACTCTATTCGCTGCTTGGCTCAACAAAAACTGAGCAGCCTGTCTTGAAGACTTTCATACTTGCCATTTTCGCGGGCGGATTCATCGCTCTCGGTGCTCTCGGAAGCCAGATTATTTCATGCGGGGTTGTTCCCGTGGCTTTTGGTCGTGCTTTGAGCGGCATAATCTTCCCGATTGGTCTTTCAATGGTTATCATTGCCGGCGGTGAACTTTTTACAGGCAACTGTCTTTTGTTCATTCCTGTTCTTGACAGGCAGATTTCTCTGTATGATTTTTGCAAGAACCTCACGATTGTCTACCTTGGCAATTTCGTGGGCAGCCTTTTCATTGCTCTGCTTGCAAATTACGGTCATGTGCTTTCCCTTTACAACGGTGAGCTTATCAAGTCTGTCATGACAACCGCCTCTGTAAAGGCAAATATTCCTTTTATTGACGCTTTCATTAAAGGCATTTTGTGTAACGTTCTGGTTTGTATCTCAGTTTGGGCAAGCCAGGCGGCAGAAGAGCTGAGCGGTCGAATCATAGCCCTCTTCCTGCCAATCTTCCTTTTCATTGTCTGTGGTTTTGAGCACTCGGTTGCCAACATGTACTTCATTCCATGCGGCATGCTGGCACAGCACGTTTACGGGGCTTCCGGCAACATCTCATTCTTCGGCATGATTATGAACCTTATTCCTGTTACCCTGGGTAATCTCGTAGGCGGTTCCTTCCTGGTAGGAGGCGGTTATTACCTTGCCTACATGAAGGCACTGCGCGGCTACGAAGACGATTAATCTCGTTTTATAAGAATAACGTGACAAAACAAAAAAAAATCGGGACAAGCGAAATGCATGTCCCGATTTTTTTGTTAATTGCTTACTGCTGATTTTCTACAGTGGAATATTTCCGTGCTTTTTAGAGATTACGTCGCTTGAAGTTTTTCCTTCAAGGAACTTAAAGCTCTGGACAACCTTTGCACGTGTTTCTTCCGGCTCGATTACAGCCGAAATGTAGTCACGCTGAGCGGCAATTGTCGGAGTCATGAAAGTCTCCCGATATTCCTGACCTTTCTGCGCTTTTACGTTCGGATCAGCTTCTTTTGCGTACAAAATTCCGATTGCGCCCTCTGCACCCATTACGGCGATTTCTGCCTTTGGCCATGCATAAACGAAATCTGCTCCCAGGTGCTTTGAGCACATTGCGATGTATGCGCCGCCGTAAGCTTTTCGTGTGATTACTGTTACTTTTGGAACGCTGGCCTCGCTGTATGCGTACAAGAGTTTTGCTCCGTGGCGAATGATTCCCTTCTGCTCTTCCTGTGGACCTGGGATAAATCCCGGAACGTCAACGAAAGTGAGGAGAGGAATGTCGTAGCAGTCACAGTAGCGTACAAAACGTGAAATTTTGTCCGAAGCGTCGCAGTTAAGGACTCCGCCGAAGAATCCCGGGTTGTTTCCTACGATACCAACGGTTTTTCCTTCTATTTTACCGAATCCAACGACAGCGTTTGCTGCGAATTCCGGCATAATTTCATAGAATGTGTCGTCATCGATAACATCTTCGATTACATTCTTGATGTCGTAGCCTTTTGTGCTTGACTCCGGCAAAACATTCTGAATTTCTTTTGCTTTCTTTGAAGAGAACTTGAATTTTGAGTCAGCTTCGATTTTGTCTCCGTAGAAGTGAGGAATGTAGTCGAGCAATTCCTTTACTTTTTCGAAACATTCTTTTTCGTTCTGTGCACGGTAGTGTGCGACGCCTGATTTCTGTGCGTGGATTGCAGCTCCGCCCAAGTCCTCAGAAGAAATGTCCATGAACATAACCTGTTTTACGACTTTTGGGCCTGTGATGTACATTTCTGAGATTTTATCGACTGTGAAAATGAAGTCTGTGAGTCCTGGTGAATAAACGGCACCACCTGCGCATGGACCAACGATTACAGAAATCTGAGGAATAACGCCCGAAGCACGTACGTTCTGCTTGAAGATTTCGCCGTAACCGCAGAGGGCGTCAACTCCTTCCTGAATGCGTGCTCCGCCCGAATCGTTTACGCCGATGACCGGGCATTTGTATTCGATTGCCTTTGCGATAAGCTCAGCGATTTTTTCACCGTGAACTTTACCCAGTGAGCCGCCCTGAACAGTGAAGTCCTGAGAATAAACTGCAACCTTGCGTCCGTTGATTGTTCCAAATCCGGTGATTACGCCGTCGTAAGGAATATCTTTTTTGTCCATGCCGAAGTTCGTGCACTGATGACGAGCCGCAGCGTAAATTTCCATGAAACTGTCTTTGTCCACGAGAGCATTGATTCGCTCGATTGCGTGGAGTTTGCCTTTTGCGTGCTGCTTTTCAAGATTGTATTCGAAAGCCATTTTACACCTCAATTCAATAGAATTAGGAAAAGTTTATAATTCTGGTGTAAAAATGTCAATATGACAAAAAATGTAAAAATGTCATTTTAAGGGAGAGGTCTCTCCCTACGCGCCCACTTCGTTGGTCGCTACCCACTCTGCGGCTTTCCCCCGCAACGCCCCCTCATTTTCTCAGATACTTTTCGGCTTCGATGCTTCCGTATTCATTGAAAAGAAATTCCGCCGCAAAAGTCATGTCTTCTTCACTTGGAATCCAGTCATATTTTTGACGTAGAATTTCAATTGCTTCCCTGATTTTTGATGCGCTTTGTTCCCGCTGCTCCTCTTGTTCTTCAAACTTCGGTTGCAGCATGTCATCTTCCTCAAGGTTCTTTCCCAAAAGTCCATAAAATTCCTTTGCGAAGTCAGCGGCCTTTATTGAAGTTGTGCTGGCCTTTCCATCTGCCTTTACGACCCGCCATCTTTTTCCTGTGTAGCGCAGGGTCACAATGTCAGTGATTTTCTGGATGTAGATTTTCTTTTCGGCCTGCTCAATCAGATTGTATTCAGAACTGTGGGTGACTTCATCTCCCTCTCTCAGAATCTTGCCGTCTTCCTCTGTGAGGGGCAGGGGCTTTTCATTCCTTATCGGGTATTTTTTGTCCGCGGCAAATTCCTTTCCATCGATTTTCAGCCCTGTGATTCCGAACATCCAGTTTTTTGAAGCTTTTTTATAGAAGAACCATTTTGCAGGAGTTACCGTTCCGTTGTCCGGGTGAACCTGCAGCCTCTGCTTTGAAGAGACATAATATGCACTGATTTTTGCAAACAGGTCTTTTGTCTGCTTGCCTTTGATTACTTCCTGCAGACCCGGCACGTCCATTCTGTGAATCATTGAGTAGTAGGCCTGGGTTGCTTCCGTGGAAGTCATGCCCCTTGTCGTGAGAAGTTTTCCGCTCTGCTTTATCATGCTGTCCGCTCCCCAGTAAGCGAATAAAATCACTGCCATTGCCACGAAAATGCGGCTCTTGTTTCGCCTCAAAAATCTCTTTACCTTGAGTTTTTTTTCCATATGGGTAGTGAAAGCCTGCCTTTTTCTTTCAAGCAAGTCAGAGTCAGACTTTTGCCCTGCTGAATTAGATTTTTCCAGCTCTTCCTCAAAAACTTTCCAGTCAAAGCTTTCGGCTTCTTTTAATAGAGCCTGTTTTTTGTTTTCCGCCTTTACGTCTGTCAGATTTTTCTTGCCGGCCATGACATTCTGGGTGATTTTGCCCTTTAATGAAGACTCAATGCTTAAGGCAAGATTTCTTTCGATTTTTGGATTCCAAAGCGTGAGGGGAATGAAGTTTTCGTCAAAAATGTCTTCCTGCCTTTGGCTTGTGTCTTCCTTTTCAAAAGGAAAGTGGCCGCACAAAGCCCTGTAGGCAAGCGTTCCCCGCAAAAAGCACAGTGACTGCCTGTAATCAAGCCCCTTGTAAAAATATTTTTCCTGGAGATTTGCATAATCCTGCCTGTAGTTTTGGGCACACTGCTCAAAAATTTTCTGGGAGATGATGAGAAGCTCTGATTCCCCTGTTTTTTCGTTTGTATTGACAATGATTCCCTTGGCTGCTGTGGCAAGATGCACTTCGGAAAGTCTTTCCTGATTTTTAAGGATGAAGTCTACAGACCTTGTGAAATTTGTGATTGAAAGAATGTCCTTCTGGCTGTAAGAATCTTTTTCAAGAATGTCGGAAAGAAATTCTCCTTTAAAAGCCTTTCCCTCAAAATATGTATTTTCCTTTTCGTCGATTTTAGTGCCGTCAAAAGAATAAAAGTCAGTTTCAATTGACTCTTTTTTTACATGAAGAATCAGGCTCTTTTCGCCCAGTAATTTTTCCATGTCTGTCTTTGCAAATGAATTCTGGGGCAGGCCCGAAGAAAGAAGAAGTGAATTTTCTGTTATTTTTAAGATGTTCATGAAATAAATTTAGTGATAAAAGGTGAGAAAAGCAAGTTGAAAAATCAGTGAGATTCAATTAGTATTAAATTTGAAAAAAATTACAAAGAGGTTCTTATGAAAGAATTTTTACCTTATGAGACAGTGCGCAATGACGCCCTTAAACTTGCCTCAAAAATCTATCACGACGGCTTTATCCCGGACATCATTTATACGTCTCTCCGTGGCGGTGCCTACATGGCAAACGTCATCAGTGAATATTTCAAACTTGCCCTTAAAGGCAAAAAGCCTGTCCTTTATGCCGCAGTTGTTGCCCGCTCTTACACAGACGTTCATTCACACGACGCAATCCGCATTGACGGCTGGACATATTCACCTGATTACCTTCGTCAGGGCGACAAAATTCTTTTGATTGATGACATTTATGATTCTGGCCGCACCCTCAATTTTTTGGTTCAGGTTCTTCTTGAAAAGGGCGTTCCCCGCGAAGACATCAAGGTCGTCGTCCATGACTACAAGAATTTCACTTTTAAGGAAACCCTTCCAATCAAACCTGATTACTGGTGCCGCAAATTTGAAATCACCAAGCCCGAAGAAGACCGCTGGATTCACTATTGCAGCCACGAGCTTGTAGGCCTTTCAAAAGAAGAGCTGGAGCAGAACTATTACAAGCAGGATGAAGAACTCCGCTCAGTTTTAGGCGAATTCCTGTAATAAAAAAGGCTGTCCGTTTTAATCGGGCAGCCAATTTTTTTACTTTTGTTCGTTTAGGGCTGAAAGGGCTTCTTCATAATCTGAAAACATCTGGTCAATAAGGGGTGGAATGTCGCCGCTTGTTTTCCCCCGCAACAGGTCTTCCAGAGCCTGCCCTGAATTTTTGAGTTTTTCCATGCAGAGCTGGCGGGCGGCTCCCTTTGTGGCGTGAACGTAGCTTGCTGCTTCTGCCATCTTGCCGCCTGCAATCAGTTTTTCAAGCTCAGCCCTTTCAAATTTATTTTCGTTCAAAAATGAATCGACGAGAATTGAAAGCAGGTCCTCGTCCCTGTCAACAAGTTCAAGGGCTGCCTGCCTATCGTAGACTTTCATAAAAATCCTCTCCTTTTTTATTTGTGATTACAAAGCATGGAAGGTTTTCTACCTCAACAAGCCGGACGGCTTCCATTCCCAAGTCCTCGTAATCAAGAATTTCCTGTGACTTTATGTATTCGCTTGCAATAAGGGCAGCAATTCCACCCGGAGTTCCAAGATAAAAGGCTTCGTATTTTTTGCATGAGTCTGTCCATGTCTTGCTTCGGTTGCCTTTTGCCAGAGTGACTAAAGCTGCTCCCCGGCTCATGAGGCTTTCTGCGTATACGTCCATTCTTCCGGCTGTCGTCGGGCCAAAACTTCCGATTATTTTGCCTTCCGGCGTGCGGGCAGGGCCTGCGTAACAGATAGGATATTTTGTGCAGTATTGGGGTAATTCTTTTCCTGAGTCAATCAATTTCTGCCAGCGGGCGTGGGCTGCGTCCCGGGCCACCAGAATCTTTCCGCTGAGTAAGATTCTCTCGCCGGGGTTTGCATTTTCGAGAGAAGAAAGTATTGATTTCATGTCGCCTGTGCTTGTGACTTTAAGTTCTGTGGAAGTTCCTGTGCCCAAAGCTGATTCTGATTTAGCTGCGAATTTTACAGCCTCGCCGAATCCTTCAAGTTTTTCTGGATTTGCAACAGTTTTTTCTATATATAAGCCTTCTTTTGTGAGTATTGCCTTTAAGTTGCGGTGGGCTGAGCATGAGACTCCAAAGGATATGGGGCAGCTGGCTCCGTGCCGGGGCAGGCGGACTACAACTGCGTTTAAGGCAAAGCATTTTCCTCCGAACTGGGCTCCGTAGCCTGATTCAGAAGCGATTTTCATTGCAAGCTCCTCAAGCTCTTTGTCACGGAAGCCCAATTCGTTTGGCTCGTAGGTCAAGCCGTCGTAAGCTCCCATGGAAGCGAGCTTCAGCGTTAAAAGATTCTGCTCGGGGCTCAGGCCCCCTGCGACTATTGCGATTGTGTAGGGCGGGCAGGCGCTTGTTCCAAAGTGCTCCAGCTCTTCCTTCATGACTTTTGAAAATCTTTCTTTGTTGAGGAAGGCCTTTGTTCCCTGAATGAAGCTGGTCTTGTTTGATGAGCCGCCGCCTTTTGCGCAGAAAATAAAGTTCATTGAGTCTTTTGGTGCGTCTTTTACAAAAGCAGGCTGGGGGGCAAGACATGCCTCTGCTTCAAAAATTGAAATCTGGGCCGGAAGATTGTTCTTTGGGTCGTGTTCCTCGTAAAAAGAATCAGGAACTGTGGTTGAAAAACGCAGCTTTCGCTCATCGTAGACTTTTTTGACTCCGGCTGTGATTTCTCCGTATATATTTTCTGTCGCAAAAGAGCCTTTTTTCCAGCCAAAGACATTTGCGATTCCCGTGTCCTGGCAGAGGGGGTAAAGGCCTTTTGACGCGACCTCTGCGTTTTTGAGCATGCAGGCACAGACATAGCGGTCATTGTCGCTGGCCTTGGGTGAAAGGGCTGCATTTATAAGGCCTTCAAGGTGCTCCTTTGTGAAAGTGAATGAAAGCCTGGCAAAAGATTTTTCGGCCACGGCAGAAAGAGAAGTTTCTCCAGGAATAAAATCAAAATCTGAAGGAAAGACTGTTTTTTTCATGGTAGTAATTATATCAGAATGACAATTATTTCTCTATCTGCTATAATAAATTTCATGAATACAAAAAGACTTTCTTTGCTTGCTATTTTTTCTTCTGGAGCTTCAGCTCTTTTTTCTTTGACTTTAATTTCCTTCCACGCAGACATTTCCCTTGTAGCCCTGCCTCTTTCCCTTCTTTTTACGGCGGCTCTTGCATTTTTTTCAATTAAAAAACTTTTTGGCGAGGAAAATCTTTCCTTTATTTCGGTCTTTCGTGAGCTCTTGCAGTATCTTCCTTATGTTCTGCTCGTGGCATTCGTTTTAAGAAGGGCGGGCGAGAAGGGCACTCCATTTGCCCTGGATTTGATTTCTGTTCTTCTCTGGCTCTTAGCTTCTGCTTCCGCTTTTGTGATTCTTCATTTTTTAAATCCAAAGAATATTTCAAAGGTCAGCAAATCATGGGCGGCTTTTATCGAGGCTCAGAAGGCCGAGCGTAAAAATCCCGCACACAAATCCTTCCTTAAATCAAGCCTCAGGGAACTTTTGAGCTGGGTTGACGCCCTTGTTCAGGCCGTTTTCATGGTTCTCCTTCTCAATGTTTTCATCGTGCAGCTTTATGAGATTCCTTCCGAGTCCATGGTGCCGGAATTCCTTATTAAAGACCGTGTTGTAGTCTTCAAGACTCTGAGCGGCCCCAAATTTCCTCTTTCAAATGTAGGTCTTCCTTATGTCAAAAAATACAATCGCGGTGACATCGTAGTTTTTCGAAATCCCCACTACTCAAACGACCGCAAGTCCGAAGTCCGCACCTTTCTTTCTCAGCTGGTCTACATGTGCACCCTCACAAAAGTCAACCTCAATGTGGACGAAAGCGGCAATCAAAAGGCCGATCCCCTTGTAAAGCGTGTCTGCGGTGTGGAAGGCGAGCAGCTTATGATGCAGGACGGAATTTTGTATGCCCGCACAAAAGATTCTCCTCAATTCAAGCCTGTTGAAGACAGCTGGGCAACCTGGAACCTCAATGCGGTCAAGCCTGCACTCAAAAAAGGAATCAGGGATTTTCCCCTTACTGATTCTGACTATGCCCATATGCTTGAAACTGAAGAAAAGCGTCGCAATCTCAATATAGAAGAAACTCGTGCTGAATGTAAGAAAATTGCTTCAGCCTTTGAAGCAAACTACAAAAAACTCACCACATCTAAAAAAGGCATGATTGCTTTTGATGACGAGCAGATGAATGTCTATTCACTTTTTGTAAACTCAAATTATTTTGCCGCAACCCTGCTCACGACAGAAAATGGCGCTGACTGGTTCAAATCTTTCATGACTGACTGGTGCGGCAAGAATCCTGACTTTGCCGGTGACTTGTATGCCGAAGCCAATTATCGCCTCAATCTTATGATTAAGCTTGTTGCAGGCCGGATTATTCTGCGTAACTCAGAGCTTTATCTTGCGGGCCTTATGGATGAAGATTTTACGGGCGATTCTCAGCGAAATTCTTATCTTTCTGAAGCTCAGAACCTATATATATATTGCATGCTTCTGGATCAGCGGAACATGCCTGTATTCCCAGCAAATGCTGACGACGGTTCTCCGCGCTACATTCCAAAAAATTCCTACTTCATGATGGGAGACAATCGCTTCAATTCCCTGGATATGCGTCATTCCTACGAAAGGTGGAACGCAAGACTCACTTCTGCCGATAATTACAGCGTCACATACACAAGCGACATGCAGCCTCAGTACGTGAATCGAAGCCGAATGCTTGGAGACACTTCGTACCGCTTCTGGCCTGTTTCAAGGGCTGGAGTGCCTGGCAAGACTGGACGCTAAAATTACATAAAAATCTTATGGAAGCCTTATGATAAAAAAATCTTTTATTCTGATTCTTTTTTTTCTTTCTTTTTCTCTGCTTTCTGCCCAGTCTACAGCAAGTGGCGAAGGAATTGTTTCTGTCCGAAATGAAAGTAGCAGCCTGCCTGCCGTAAGTCAGAGAATTTTTTCTGAAGGGGTTCCGTCTTTATTACAGGGAATCTGGCAGGGTGAAGACAGACTTGTCATGTTTTCAAATCAGAATGAATTTGCCCTGGTTCTTCGTGTTTTTTATCAGTGGTACAATGACAGAGCCAGTGAGCCAGCTTCTTTTTCAGAAGTAAAATCCCGTGACCGAAATAATACTACGAAGTCTCCTGCCGAAGACATTCAGATTCAGTACAGCACAATTGTTGAAAATCCTTCAAAAACAGCCGGTGTCTATGAGCTTTCAATAAAATATCCTCACGAAAAACTTCCAGTACTTGTTCCAGTCTGCATAATAGACGGGAAAATTTACATGGATTTTCTGATTAAGGACAGTGCAGAGGTTACGGATTTGAGGCTTTCTTCTGGTTCGTCTTCATCTGGGCAAAGCAAAAAGTCAGATTCGAGTGGATTTTACCGTTCGGCTTCTTCTGCCAGCGGAATATTGATTGCACCTCCTGTCTTTAAAAATGAGGTTCTTTCATACTTTGTGACGAGTGCTGGCGAAATTTACAGAATCCGATACTGGCTTTCTGAAATGGAATATTCCTATGCCAAGGCAAGCTTTTCTGACGGTGATAAAGTCTTTACGGTGGACAAATATCTTAGAATCGGTTCCAGAGTTTATCAGTGCACCACAGGTAGAAGCTCAAAAATCCGCAACATTCAAAAATCATCAAAATTTGAAAGAGATACAACTTATGACTCTGACGGTGGAATCGTAGCCTTCGGACAGCCTTATCTTGTAAAAGTTCCCGAAGGTGAAGAAAGAGCCGGCGTGATTTCGTCAACTGCATTCCTGAATGCCATCGAAGAAAACAACAAAAGAAGACATCCTTCGCCAAAGCCTCTTTTTCCGCCCACGTTCCCTAGGTTTCATTGGAAGGAAATTTCTGACCTGGAACTTTACAATCCTTCAACCTGGAACAGGCGCAATCTGGACATTCACAAGTAGTTTTTGCCTGCCTTTAGTTCTTTTACCCAAAGTCCGTTCATGTTCCTGAAATCCATTTTTTTAAGGTAATGAATGTGTTCCTGACTTGCCGACTCAATAACCAGTTTATTGATTTTTTGCCCTGCGAGAAAGCTGTAAAGGCCTTTCCCGACTGAGCAGTCACGGAATGCAGGCGTCGTATAGTCTAGTTTGATTTTGATTGTGTCTTCGCCTTCAAGATTGCCCAAAAAAAGTCCTACGGGGGTGCTTTTGTGGCAGATGAGGCAGGCATAATTGCAGTTTTCTGCCTTCAGTTCATCTGGAAAGAATGATTTTATGTCGTCTCTGTAATGTTCGGTAAAGTAAGAGACAAATGACTCTGAAGGATTTACAGGCACGAAGAAATATTCTTTTTTTCCTTTGAGGAGCCTTGCCAGATTGTAGAAATTTATGATTATAAGGCAGAAATTCATGGCAGCCGTTGGATATGAATGAATTAAAAGGGCATAGAAAGTAAAAATTATGCTTCCGAGGGCGTTAATGACCCGAAGTTTTATTACTGAAGTCATCAACATTGAAAGAACAATGAGAAGTGTGCCAGCATATCCGATTAATTCAATTAACATAATGAAATTATAACAGAATTTTCAAAATTTGCAAAAAAAAAGATAGTTTTGCGAGGAAACTGTTGACACAAAATAGTGAAAATAGTAATATTTAATCCGTTGGTGGTCATAGTGAGGTGGTCATACCCGTTCCCGTTCCGAACACGGAAGTCAAGCACCTCTGCGTCGATGATACTCCTAAACGGGGGAAAGTAGAAAGCTGCCAACTTTTTTTATTTTAAATAATAAAAGTTGTTCCCTTTGGATCCCTTGGTGGGGGAAAGTAGATAGGGAGCGACCCCGCTTGCGGGGACAAAACCTGTGAGACAGGTTTTGAGCGAGTCTCGGCGAAGGCTGTGCCTGAGCCGTGCCAACTTTTTTTATTTTAAACGACATTTCTATTTTTAAGGAAGGCTTTTATGGCACAATTGACCGGTTCCCAGATTATAATTAATCTTTTGAGGCAGAATGGCATTGATGTCGTCTTTGGCCTTCCCGGCGGCATGATTCTTCCCCTTTATAATGAGCTTTTTGTTTCAAACTTTAAGCATGTCCTTGTCCGCCAGGAGCAGGCTGCGGGTTTTATGGCTCAGGGGGTTGCCCGGGTCACAGGAAAAGCCGCTGTCTGCATGGCAACCAGCGGCCCTGGAGCCATGAATCTTCTTACTGCCATTGCCGACGCCCGCAGTGATTCAATTCCTCTGGTGGCTTTTACAGGTCAGGTAAACACAAATCTTATCGGCACGGACGCCTTTCAGGAAGCAGACACTTTCGGTCTTTCTTTTCCTATCACAAAACATTCCGTCATGGTAAAGAGCGCAAAAGAGCTTCTTACAGCTGTTCCTCTTGCCTTTGCCATTGCAGAAAGCGGTAGACCGGGGCCTGTTTTAATTGATGTTCCCCGCAACGTTCAGACAGAGCTTTGTGAGATTCCATCAGATTTTGATACTTCTTTCAATCGTATTTATAATGATTATGTCAGCCATTCAGTGCGGAACAAAACAAAAGAAGAAGAAATCCCTTCTATAGTTCAGAATATTGTAAATTCCCTTTCAAAGGCCAAAAAGCCTGTTCTGTACGTGGGCGGTGGCTGTAATTCCCCGGAAGCAAGCGAAAATATCCGTGAATTCCTCAAAATTTATGAGATCCCGGTAATTTCCAGTCTCATGGGTCTGGGTGTTGTCCGACGGGATTCTTCTTCCTTTCTGGGCATGGTGGGCATGCACGGAACATTTGTTTCAGGCAAGGCCGCTTATGAAAGTGACCTGGTGATTGCCGCAGGTTCCCGCTTTGATGACAGGGCTGCAGGCGTTCCGTCAGGTTTCTGTCCCAATGCAAAAATCATCCATATCGACATCGATGCCGCTGAAATTAATAAAATTTTATCAAGCAGCATAAGCTTTGTTTCTGACACGGCCTCTGCATTCTGCAAAATCAATTCTGCACTCAAAAAGGCTGATTTGTCTGAAAACAAGGCTGAGCGTACTTCCTGGCTTAAGGATTGCATCGACCTCAAAAACAAGGAAAAAATTGAGCTTGAAATGAGTTGTGCTACAGCCGAATGCTGCGGTGCCAAAACTTGTGGCAAAAAGGATGGAGCAAATTTCCGCAATCCCCGCCATTTCATTCAGAATCTTCCTTCCGGAGAAAACATTATCGTCACAACAGACGTAGGCCAGCATCAGATGTGGGCTGCTCAGTATTTTGACGTTCAGCGTCCCCGCCAGTTCCTTACTTCCGGTTCTCTTGGCACCATGGGATTCGGTCTGCCAACTGCTTTGGGGGCTGCTTTTGCAGAGCCTTCAAAGCGGATTGTCTGTATTTCCGGTGACGGATCAATCCTTATGAACATTCAGGAATTAGCAACAATGGCAGAGAACAATCTCAACGTTACTGTAATCGTTCTTGAAAACGGTGCCTTGGGTATGGTCCGTCAGCAGCAGGAATATCTTTTCAACAAGAATTATTCTGCCAGCACCTTTGCCTCAAATCCAGATTTGCTTAAAATCGCGGAAGGTTTTGGTATCAAGGCTGTTGATGCCGATTCCGATCCAGACTGGGAAAAGAAAGCCTTCGGCACTAATGGCCCGGTATTCGTCCGCACTAGAATTGCCCGCTGTGAGAATGTCCTTCCTTTTGTAAAGGGGGGAAGCCTCAATATTGACTCAATCAGATAAAGTTAGGTAACTGAGAATCCCGCGACGAAGTTGATTTTCTTCTGGGCGGGATTTTTTTTACCTTATGCGTGTGCCTGACGTATTTTGGCTTTGCTTTTCGCATACACCTTTGAAATCTGTTTAAAATAAAAAAAGACCTGGCTAAAACCAAGTCTTAAAATTATGGGCAGTGAGAGACTCGAACTCCCGACAACCTGGGTGTAAACCAGGGGCTCTACCAACTGAGCTAACTGCCCGACGAATGAGTAAATATTAGCAAAAACATGGTATTGTGTCAATATAATATCCGATGTTTTTGCTATATTTTTTAATTTTGGAAGCGATTATGAGTCAAGCTTTTCTTCCTTTTCGTCAAGGACTTCCCTTTTAAAGAGTACGATATCCCTGATTTTTACGGAGCATGCCGTGTTCAATTCTGTTTTTGAAATTGAATCGCTTATGATTGGCACTTCAAAATAGTTGTAGGATTTTTCGTATCCTTCTACCTCGACTTCAATTTCAAAGGCAAATTTGCGGCTTTCACCGGCTTTTACGGCTGGAATTGATTTTGCCCAGAATGTGAAGGCACCACGAGTGCTCTGGAAGGTCTGAGTCGGATTTGCCCAAGTCATGTCTACCATGTCAACGGGCTTTCCGTCCAGCTTGAGAAGGATTTTTGCGCCTGAAATTGGCTCAAAAGTGCTTCCATCGAGTACTGATCCTGCAAAAGTAGGGAAGTTGTAGCTCGGGTTTTCTTCACGCTGAGCTTCACATTCTTCCCTTGGAAGTGTATGAAAGGGACGCTTTGTAGAAGAAATGACTCTTATACCATCCATTGCAACTGCAGAAATGTCAGCAATCAACTGGTGATCAGCAAAAATTTCATTTGAATGTGTGACGCCTCTTCCCGAGACAACATATTTTGGTGGAATTCTGTTGAGTACATAGCTGATTGTATCCAAGCGGCAGTTTTTGCAGTCACATGTAAGCCATGGAGAATTAGCCTGCTTTATCTGGTCGTAAAGTCCGTTTACCTCTGCTGCGACAAGATCCTCCATCATGTTGTGCACATTCATAACACTCCTCCTTTACTTTTTGCTTAGTTGCCGCCTTTTCGTGTGTATGCGGCTAAACCGCCAGCCATGATGATTTGTGCTGAGCGGGCAGCAATGTCGTTTACGCACTCAATCTCTGTCTTTCCGTTGATGAGCACTTTGAACGGCTTATGATTTTTGAGGGAATTGTCCAGATCTTTGAGTTCCAATGTATCCCCTTCCTTAATTTTATCATAATCTTCTGAATTTGCAAATGTCATTGGAATAATTCCGTAATTTATTAAGTTTGCTTTATGAATTCGTGCAAAACTCTTTGTGATTACGGCTCTTACTCCCAGGTACATAGGTCCAAGAGCTGCATGCTCACGGCTTGAGCCCTGTCCGTAGTTTTCGCCGCCTACAACACAGCAGTCAGCGAATTTAGCTTCTTCTGAACGTGTGTAGAATGTTTCGTCCAGGCGGGTGAGGGTGAACTTTGAAATCTCAGGGATGTTTGAACGCAATGGAAGAACTTTTGCTCCAGCCGGCATGATGTCGTCTGTAGATACGTTGTCGCTGGCCTTCAATCTGACTGGAAGAGAGAGATTTGACTTGTATTCACGGCATGCCGGGCACGGCTTGATGTTAGGACCGCGCAAGATTTCGATTTTGCTTGCCTCGCTTTCCGGGAGAGGAGGAATTACCATGGCACGGTTTGTGGCGCAGTTTAAGACCATTGGAGAAGAAAGACGCGGGTCGTTTCCGTCAAGCATTGAGATTCTGACTCCTGTCTTATAAGCCGGGTCTTCGTAGCTCAAGGTTTCTGCCTCTGTGAAAACGCCTGTTACGGCTGCTGCTGCGGCTGTCTCAGGCGAAACGAGATATACGTTTGCGTCGGCAGTACCGCTTCGGCCCTTGAAGTTTCGGTTGAATGTGCGGAGCGTTACGCCCTCGCTGTTAGGGGCAAAGCCCTGTCCGATACAAGGACCGCAGGCAGATTCAAGGATTCGGAAACCTGCTTCAATCAAGTCTTCAAGGATTCCGGCTTTTGAAGCCATGAGAAGGGTTGTGCGGCTTCCAGGTGCGATTCCTGCTTCAACTCCCGGTGCGATATGCTTTCCTTTTACGATTGCGGCAACAGATTCGAGGTCGTCAAGGGAAGAGTTTGTGCAGCTCCCGATTACGACCTGTGTGACTTTTTTGCCGGAAAGATTTTTTACTGTGTCGATTACGTCAGGGTTGTGCGGGCATGCTGCCAGTGCGTGAAGCTCGTCAAGGTTGATTTCAATCAGCTTGTCGTAACAAGCCCCTTCGTCTGCCTTCTGCTCGCTCCAGTCACTTCCGCGGCCCATTGATTCGAGGAAGCGTTTTGTAGATGCATCTGAAGGGAAGATTGAGCAGGTTGCGCCCAGTTCGGCGCCCATGTTTGTGATTGTTGCCCTCTGTGGAACAGTGAGCTTTTCAACGCCCTCACCGAAATATTCGTAGATTGCGCCTGTTCCGCCCTTTACTGTCTCGCGGCGGAGAACTTCAAGGATGATGTCCTTTGCTCCGACGCCTTTTTTGAGCTTTCCTGTGAGCTTGACGCCGAAGATTTTTGGCATGGGAGTGTGGAAGGCGCCGCCACCCATTGCGACTGCGACATCCAAACCTCCCGCACCGATTGCAATCATGCCGATTCCGCCGCCTGTAGGAGTGTGGCTGTCAGAACCGAGCAAAGTTTTTCCTGGTTTTCCGAATGATTCAAGGTGAACCTGATGGCAGATACCGTTGCCAGGTCGCGAGAAATAAAGGCCGTATTTTGCTGCCACTGACTGAAGATAGCGGTGGTCGTCCATGTTTTTAAAGTCAGTCTGCAAAGTGTTGTGGTCGATGTATGAAACTGAAAGCTCTGTCTTGACCCGTGGAATTCCGATTGTCTCAAACTGAAGGTAAGCCATCGTACCGGTTGCGTCCTGTGTCAAAGTCTGGTCGATGTGAATTGCGATGTCCTCGCCTCGTGGAATTGGTTTTCCCTTTTTGAAATCGATGTTAGGGCATGCTTCTGGAACTATGTGTTCCTGAAGGATTTTTTCGGCAAGAGTTAGAGCCATGAATGTACCTCGTTTTAAAATAAAAATTTGCAAACATTATATACCTTTAATTTCTCTTATGCTATACTATTCAAAAGTTTATGAATAATAAAAGTTTTTCAGTCTTTTTATTTTTCTTCTCATTTTTTCTGCCGCTTTTCCTTCTTTCATGCTCAAATTCTGCTCAGGATCACGCCCCTGAAGAAGAACTTCCTACTTTGCGCTACACGGCAAAAAGTCTTTACGACTCTACAATCTGGACTGAAGAACTTGAGCATAACAGGCTTACATCAGACATTTCTGCCGTGCCAAGGGTTTCTTCCCGCATAAATCTTTCACCGCTTGTCATGCTTGCCGCCAATCCTTCGGACTCTGAAAAAGTTTTCCCAAGTCTGGCTTCTTTTGGTTCTTTAGACACATCCCTGATTTCAAAAAATCTTAGGGAAGTACTTTCGTCATTTGCCGAGGCAATCTCAAAAAACAAGCCTGCTGACTCTTTTATGGTCTCTGACTGTATTTATTCCCTGGCTCTTTTTTACATCGATTTTAACCGTATTTTCGCTCAATGTTTTGAACTGGACAAAAGTCAGGAATCAGAGCCTGAAAAGTCTGAATCTGAAGAAGCTCCCGTCGAGGCAGAAGAGGGTGAAAGTCCCACTGAAGTCAAAGCCGAAGAAACTGTTTATTTTACTTCCTTTGTTATTGGCCAGCCTTTTCTTGACGGAGTCTGCTATGAAGTGCCTCTAAAATTTTTTGGAGAAAAGGCTACACTCACACTTTCTGTTTTTTGTGCCGAAAATTCAGGCAGCTGGAAGATTGATCAGGTTCAAATCGCTGACTGGGAGATTTTTTAATGGGAAAAACTGAGCTTACAGGAATTGAAAGGCAGCTTGTCCTTGAATATCTTATGGACGGTAATTCACCTGTCACGCTCACTCTTATTAAAGAAGAAAATGATTCTTCTCACGACACAGCGCCTGTTTCCGCTGTTTTTCCGGTTGCGTTAAGGGCTGAGCAGCTTAAGGTTTTCAATCAGGGAATCATCCTTTTAAAAAACGCTCCCGAATCTGCTTCTGTATTTTTGGGAAAGGCTGTAAAGGTTCAGTTCTATTTCAACCGACTGGCCCTGTATTTTGTCAGCAGGGTTCAGAGTGTTTCTGCCGGACTTGCACTTGTAATTCCGTCTGTCATATCAAAAATCGAAGACAAAATACCTTCCAGTAACTCAGGCTTTTCAATAGTAGTTTTTTATGAGAACGGCTTAAAAAACGGACAGAAAATCGACATCCGCTGTAGATTTGATGAGCGCTTTCCGCTTTTTGTAAAGTCTGACTTCAAAAAAATCGTTGACCGCTATCTTTCCGAAAAAGTTCAGGAAGAAGTTGAGTCAATCGAAGGCAGGCTTCATGCGCCGAAGGTGATTTATCTGGATTCCCGGACTATTGTTTTTGCCGCCAAAAAATCTGAGATGTCTCTTGCTCATGGCCGTCAGTATGCCCTTCTCCTTCGTTTTCCAATTGCGGGTCCAATAAAAGAGCGTAAGGTTTTTCTGACCTGCATAATAGAAGACATGTTTGAGAATTATGACTGCAACCGTCTTTGTGCCTGTGCAAGATTTTCTTCAATTCGTGAAGAAGATGAGCGCTTCCTGAGTGACAAAATTGTAGACGAAAACAAGGCAGACTGATAAAATATCTACATGTTATCGAATGCAGGTGCGCAGTTTCAGATTCTTTTTGGCAGCCCGGTTTTTTTGGCGTGTGCGTCCAGCTGGTTGTGTGCGCAGTTTATAAAAACAATAATCAAACTTTTTTCCGGAAATGTCCACAGCCTGGCTGAGTTGTTTGAGCTTCTTTTCTGGCGTACCGGCAGCATGCCTTCCAGTCATTCTTCTATAACGGCCTGTCTGTGTACGACAATCGGCTATCGTTCGGGGGTTGACTCAGACATTTTCATACTTTCCATGGTTTTTTTTCTTGTCACAATACGTGATGCGGTAGGTGTAAGAAGGGCAAACGGCAGGCAGGCCCGCAGACTCAATGAAATCGGTGATATTTTAAGGAGCAGGGGATTCTACGAAGATTTTAAAAAACTCAAGGAAGTGAACGGTCATTCACCTATGGAAGCTTTTGTTGGGAGCCTTCTAGGATTTTTCATCGGAATAGCCTTCTGTGTCCTATAAAATTATTCTGGGCGTCATATAATGAAGTTTGATTTAAAAAAAATTCTTCCAGTTTTAGTTGTACTCATTTCTTTTTTTACTCTCCTTCATTTTCGCAGTCTTCCTGTCAGTCAGTTCTGGAAGGGCTGGCGCATGCTTTATGTTTATACAGAAGAACTTTCTGAAACTGATATCCTTGCCGTTCTCGAAAAAAACGGCTGCTCGTCAGTTATTTCCCGTGGAAACCAGCACCTTCCTGTTTTTTCCCAAATAGCTCCGGTTCAGGCACAGCCTGCTGATTCATACATTTATCGGCGGGCAGAATTTTTTACCGATAAATTACACCGTGCCCTTGTATTCTATGTTCCCGACGGTCAGGCGTCTCAGCTGGAAAGCGGAATCCGGGAACTTTCGGCTTTTCAGGGAACTTCCGCAGGTACGGACGGCAAAAGTGCTTTTCCATGGATTGCACCGCTTATAAGTCTTTTTTTCTTTGGAATACTGCTGTATTTTTCCCGCAAAAAAATTCTATTTGCCTGCGGTTCCTTTTTCTTTCTTGTTTTTGCCTTCTGCAGCCCTTTTTACACAGTTTGTGCCGCTGTTTCCCTTTACCTTTTTGCCTTTTTTATTTTTCACAGATTGTGGGGTCGCAAAGATTTCCTTAAGACTACTCTGAATTCTCCATATATACTGCTTTTTTCCATTGCTCCGCTTCTTGTAATGTTGATTTCTTCTCCGGCAAATTCTGCTTTTTATCTTCTTGCTTTTATAGCTTCGGTTTCCATGCTACGGATTTTTCATATTTTTGAGGAAGAAAAAAATTCCGGCTATTCTTTTCAGCCGGTCTTTATTCGCAGTTCCCGCATGTTCCCCCTTGTAGGCCACCTTGGAATCAGGCTTTTGGGAGCGCTTCTTCTTGTTCTGCTTCTTATTCTCTTCGCATTTAAGCTTTCCGGCAATGTCTCTGGTTTTTCAGCTTCAGCTTCCATGCCTTCACTTCCTGCGCCAGTGAATTCTTCTGAATCTGAGCTTGTCCAAATGAAGGATTTTGTCAACTGGAGCTGGAATACGGTAACATTTCCTTACCGAAAAATTGGTTCTCCTGTACCCCAGACTCCTTCAGAGGGCGAGGTCGTTGCAATCACTGACTATCAGAATGAAGGGGGAAGAATTCATTCCGTGCAGAATGTAGCTTTTGTCTTCAATGGTGATTTCCGGGACTCCGTTTACAAGACCGTTGATAAGCTCGACTATCCTGCTCTTGAAAAAATGATGCTCAGACAGGGCAAAAATACAGCCTTTGGCTATGCCAGATCTGGATCTTCATCAGCATCGGAGCGTTTCGGAATCCTTCTTCTTTTGATTTTTATTGCGATTCCTTTCGCACTTGGAATTTATTACATTTTGGGAAGAAAACGCTATGGTCTCAGCATCTAATTTTATTTCTGCCGATAAAAATACACTTTCCTCTGCGGTTAACGGATTTTTGCCAAAAGTGGCTGTCATTCCCCTTGCAGAAGACGACTGTGATATGGTCGAAGTTCTGGTCCTTGAAGGAAGCCGTGTAAAGGAAGGTGACGTCATTGCAAAATCCCGTGGACTTTATGTGCATTCATCAGTTCCTGGTCTGGTCACAAAAATTGCCCAGAATCAGTATAGCAACGGCAAGCAGGGACTTTGTGCTTTCATAAGTCTCGATGGAGCTTTTTCATATCTTGGCAAAAAACTTTTTCCTCAGGAATGGCAGTCATATGAGGCAAGAACACTTCATTTCCTTCTAAGGGAATCTGGAATTATAAATACCTTTGCAAAGCCACTTCCAATTTATACGCAGATAAAAGAAATTCATACTCCCAAAAGCAGCACGCTTGTTCTCAGGCTTTTTGATTCTGATCCAAGTTGTGTAACGGAATCTTTCATTACAAAAAAATTCCTGCCTCAGGTGCTTGAAGGTGCCGCAATTCTGGCAAAGACTTTCGAGGCTTCCAGCATAGTTATTGTCTATTCTGCTTCTGATTCAGAGGGTGTCAAGGCTGAGCTTGACTCAATCCTTTCTTCCGGTAAAAAAACTGAGATTTTCGGAAGTGAAATCGATGTCTTTACGGTTGGAGCAGACACCCGCAGATATCCGGCCGGAACCATGCATGACATTACCCAGACCGTCAAAAAAACTTACAAAAGCGAAGTGTTTTCAAAGCTTGGCAAAAAAGACCTGTTCATTGACAGCGTAACGGCACTTAACACTTACAACGCCATTGTTTTACGAAAGCCTGTAGTGAGCAATTTTGTTCATGTGACGGGTGACTGCCTTAATTCAGCCGCAATCCTTAACGTCCGCATTGGAACTTCCTTGCGCAGCATAGTGGAGCAGTGCGGCGGCTTCAAACGCAGACTCTCAAAAATCGTAATAAATGGAATTGTTTCTGGCATGGCTGTTTCCAGCCTGGATATTCCAGTAAGCCGCTGGGTCAAATCTGTTGAATTCATACCGGTAGGACAGGTAAGGACTCAAAGTTCCGACAACTGTGTGCGCTGCGGAAACTGCCGCAAAATCTGCCCCATGCACTTGTGGCCGGGCAACCTTTACCGTATTGCCCATCTGCAGAATATGGAAACAGCTCGCAAAAGTGACAAGGATGCCTACAAGTCGGCCATTCTTTGTTCTGAATGCGGCCTGTGCAACTCGGTCTGTTCATCAAGGCTTCCTTTGACCCAGACTATATCACTTTTGAAGGATTCTTATCATGAAGAATAAAGAAAGTTTGTACAAATCGATTTTTTTCGGCCCCTTTACATATTTAAGACCCTCTGTCAGGGCAGAAGCCTACATTGTTCTTACGCTTTTGCTGCTTCAGGTGGCCATGCTTTTCATTACCAGAAGCTATGACTCGCTTTTTATCATTCTTGCTTCACTTCTGGCTTCATATTCTGTTGACTTTATGAACAGGGAGCAGAACTACAAAAATTCCTTTGTAATCATAGCGAGTACGATTCGTGCACTCATGACAGGTCTTCTTCTTCCTTCAAATTTTCCGCCTGTAGCTGTATTTTTCATAGCTTTTTTCGTTCTCTTCATAAACAAGCACACTTTGGGTGGATTTGCAAATTCATGGGTCAATCCGGCTGCAATCACCGTTGCAATATGCTGGATTATCGGAGTAAAGTTTTTTCCGGCCCTTGAACTTCCTGCCACAGCCTTTCAGTCAAAAAATATGGCTTTGGTTTTGATTCAGAACGGAACTTTTCCCCTTAATTCCTTTGACATTGCCGTTACTAATTTTTTGAACCGGCGGCTCTTCAGCTTTTTTGGAGTGTCAATTCCAGAAGGATACTTTTCTCTTTTGTGGGATTCACACTCAGTTATACCGGCTTTCAGGTTTAACCTTCTTACGATAATTTCATCAATTGTTCTTTTGGCAACAGATGTGCTGAATCCAATCATTCCATCGGTCTTTATCTTTACCTATGCTGTCCTTGTAAAGATTGCGGCGCCTCTTTTTTATAACGGAAATCTCTTTCAGGGTGACATGATTCTTGCCCTGCTGACAAGCGGTACCCTTTTCTGTACTTTTTTCCTGCTTCAGTGGCACGGTACGACGCCTTTTTCAAACCGGGGCAAATTTATCTATGGCTTGCTGGCCGGAATCATTGCCTTTTTTATTCTTGGAATAGGGCTTTCTCCAGCCGGCTTTGCCTTTATAATTCTTATCATAAACATACTTTCGCTTTTAATTCAGAGCGTGGAAAATCATTTCCTGAAGGAATATACCAGCTCTGTCCTGATGCAGCAGGTTAAGTCTGTCAGGGAGGGAAACGATGCGTAAAATCCGCATAAGCGCCAGATCCAAAAGAATCCTCAGGCTCTTTTTAATTTTTTTCGGAATGATTTTCGGCATGTGCATGATTCTTGTGGCCTTTACAGCTCTTTCAAGGAATTCATGGAAAAGCGGTCTTGCCCTTGAGGTTCAGCATGTACTTGATTCCTATCAGGAAGGCCATTTTACGGTTGGAAAATATGTGGAGCTTGAGTCAGCCCTTTCTACTAGTACTGCCGTATACACACTTTTTAAAAAAGACGACCATAAAAATCAAAAATACTATGGAATTATAGCCAGAATTCCTTCTATTCTTGGGCCTGTTCCTGCAGTATTCATCTACACTGAGTCCGGCGGAGTCAAATTTGCAGGCTATGCGGTGGATAACGGCAGAGCTTCTGACACGGTCAGCAAGCAGATTTCCAGCAATATGATGAATTACTGGGAAAACATGATTCCAAGAATAATGGCAAAAACAAAGTCAAACTGAGGTTAAAATGACTGATCGAAAAACAATATATTTTTACATAGCGGCAAACCTTGCAATGCTTATTCCTGTTCCGGGAAGACTTGCCTATGCTATAATCCTTCTTCTTCTCTTCAACATTCAGATGCTTGCTTCTACCATGCTTTTTCATGCGATTCACAGAATGAATCTTGCCAACATGAGGAATGCACTGCTCGCACTTACCATAATTGCCCTGGGTGTGTTCTACAAGCAGCTGGTCATAATTTTTTGTCCTGTGGCTGCCCTTACACTAAGCTATTGCATTTTCCTTCCGACTCTTGCTTCCGTCATAATCGAATTCTTTTTCCTGAGTTACGAGCATGGCGTTAAGACTCATCTTATGTCCAACATGAAAAAATCTTTCTTCATGTCGATTTTTGCCCTTTTGTTTTTCCTTGTGCGGGACATTATAGGCTATGCAACAATTACTTTCCCCGGCTGGAAGACTCTTGTGGTGATTCATCTTCCGTACAATCCGCAAAGTACTAGCCTTGGGGTTTTCTTTGCCACAGTTCCCGGAAGCCTTTGTTTTATGTCGGTCCTTCTTGCCGCCTATATTTTTGTGGCCAAAAAAATCAGCATTTTGGTAAATGCGCCCCTTCACGAGGAGGAAATCTGACATGCTATCAATCGTTATATATTATCTTCTTTCGGCCTCCGCAGTTCTTTTTTATGGAATTGGACTCAACAAGACTCTTTCTCATTCAAACTCATTTTCAACAGCTTTCCTGACCTGCGTAAAGTCTCTTTTTTCAGCCTGTTCTTCCACTGCCGTTGCATATCTTCTCATGAACTGGCTCCTTGTCCCGGTTGGACTTACGGAAATTTATCCTTTCTTTGCCACTCTTATTTTTATTCTTTTTTCAACTTTCACTGAAATTTTCATAGGAATCGGAGTCAGGCAGTCTCCTGTGGATTTTTCGATTCCTCTTCTGAGCGTATTCCTTGCATTAAATGAAGGCTATTCCATTGGCTCTGCCGTGCTTATAGCCAGCATGTGCATCATTTCTTTTTATACAATGGTTTTAATGTTCCATTCGGTAAAGCAGAGGGGAAGCTTTTACACAGTGGAAGGAGGGCTCAAGACTTACTGTGTCCTTCTTCTTTGCCTGGCCTTTATCATGATTGCCATCTGTGGCTTTAACATTACCTGGTTCAATCTTTACCTTGACGGGGGCGCAAAATGATTCTTTCGCTTTTCTTTATATTTTTGATGCTTCTCATTATTACCGCCGCAATTTTTTATCTTTTCTGCTTTTTTCTGCCTGCATTGAAACTAAAGTATGAAGGGCTTACAGATTCCCTTTCCTCTGAACTGCATTTTTTGGATGAGGACATTTACAATTTTGTTAAGCCGGATTTTTCAAAGATTGCCGTGGTCGAAGGAAATTCTGACGGACTTGAAGAACGCAGGCTTATCTACAAGGGTGAAAAAAACTGCCGTCTTTTTTATGAGACATACACTTCTGAATATAAAAAGACAAATGTCTGCATTGGTTTTGGTGACTGTATTAAGGTTTGCCCGCAGGAAGCAATTGTTGTCCGCAACGGAAGAGCCGAAATCTCCGGAATGTGCAACGGATGCGGTAAATGTCTTACTGCCTGTCCAGAAAACATCATTTGCTTAAAGCCTCGTGAAAATAATTTTGAAGAATCCTTAACAAAAGGCTTTAAATTTTGGTCAGCTTGTTATAAACTTCTGACTAGGGTGAGAGGATAAAAGTTTTTTATTGGCTTTATGAAAGTTTTAAATATCTGTTTTTATGTAAGCGCCTCATCATCTTTTCTCACTCGGAACGAGGAATTCGAAAAAAAATATCAGGATATTTATAAAAATATAGTTTCCTTTTTGTTTGACCGTCTGCACAGCCGTTTTTCGGTTTCGCTTTCAGGTCAGCTGATTTCATGGATTGACAGGGAACATTCTGAATTTTCTCAGCTTTTGTCCAAGCTTATTGGCCGCAAGCAGACTGAAGTTTTGGGGGGCGGCTATTACAATCCTGTTTTCCCCCTGCTTTTTCCCCAGGACAGAACCGGTCAGATTGATTTGATGACAAGCGAAGTACGACGCTGCATGGGCAAGCGCCCCCGGGGCATGACTGTCTTTAATTCCATATGGGACAATAGCCTGATTCCCTGCATTCAGTCCTGCGGAATGGAATATGTGCTTCTGGACTCTTCGCTTATCCCCAAAGAAAAGCATTTTTATCTGCCGCTTCTTGTGAGCGAGCAGGGCAAAAGCCTGAACGTACTTTCAGTGAACCGTGAATTTATCCCGAACATGCTGATTCCTCCCAGGGAATATCTCAGAAATCTTTTTGACACCATAAATTACCTTACCAAAGACGATGATTATTCTTCTATTACAGACGAGCGGGTAGTTACAATCAAAATCGACGAAAACCAGTTCAAAAAGCTCCATGACTCAAAGTGGTTTGACAAGCTTTTTTCCGTCGCAGAAGAATTTTTTTCAGAATCCATAAAGATTACACTTCCGATTGAATACCTGCACCGGGAACAGACAAGAATTCCTTCGTATATTCCTGCCGGGATCCAGTCAGACGTTGCAAAGTGGGCAAAAAAGGCCTACGAGGAAGTCAGAATCTCAAATTCTTCTCAGCCTACGATTTTCGATTTTCTGCTTACATACAGGCAGAATAACGCCCTTTACAACAGGATGCTTTACATTTCCCTGCTCATTAATCAGTGCAAGGGTGACAAGACCCGCAAAAAGATTGCAAGGGAAAAACTTTGGATTGCCCAGAATGGCGAAGGCTACGTCTGTGACCCTGACGGTGTTTTTGCAAATAATGCCATGCGACAGAATGCATACCGGAATCTGACTGAGGCTGAAAAACTTGTAAGGGAAGCTCAAAATGGAACTTTTAAGGAAACCGTGTCAAACTACGACTACAACGGTGACGGTTTCAAAGAATATATTTGTGCCATGAAGCAGTACAATGCCTGTCTTTCCCTTAAGGCGGGGCAGATAACCGAACTGGATATAATCCACAACACAGGTAACTATGCTGACTCTCAGCGGCGGATCAAGCAGTTCGACAAATACGAAGACAAATATCACCGTGGGCTTTTCATAGACCATCTTTTTTCTGCCGACGAGTTTTCTGAATACAAAAAGGGTACGCCAACAGGATGCGGTGTTTTTTCACAGACTCTTTTCCGGCAGCTTGACTTTGATGCACACCGTCATGAAATAAAACTTTTGGGATCAGGTACTTTTTCGCCGATTCAGGCAGAAGTTAGCCTGGTCAAAAAGTTCATTGCTAATTCAAACGGATTTGCGGTTCAGTATATCCTTAAAAATGAAAGTCCTTTCTGCCTCAAGGGTGTGTTTGTAGTTGAATCCAATTATGCCCAGACTGATTTTTCTTCGGTAAAAGCCAATTCCTATAAGGTTGAAGTGATTGCAAATGAGGAAAAAACAGAAATCGATGCAAAAGATACGGTCCGTTCCTGCAAAAAAGTGTCATACGTGCAAATTACCGATATTTCAAATGATATATCTTTTGTGTATGAGCCAAATGAAATGTGTGACATGGTCTGCATGCCCATAATTTTCCGGCGTCCGTCTTCGGCAAGTGATTCACTTACAATTTCCGGGAATGCTTTTGTGACTTCTTTGTGCTGGAACGTAGAGCTTGAGTCAGGTAAAGAAATAGAAAAAACAATAAATTATTCGATTATCGTTCCAAAGAAGAAAAGCAAGAAAAAGAAGATTTAGATTTAATCAGATAAATGCGTCGCATGGACGTCTAGGCTTCTGTGTTGATTCCCTGACTGAGCTGCAAATACATCTGGTCTGCAAGTCCGAATCCCGCATTTTTGGTCATCATTGTTGCGTATTCGTCGTAGAGCATATCCTCGTACATATTTTTAGCGTAGTTTGACTCGCCGTCGGCCTTCATTACGGTCTTTCTCATTGAAGAAAGCATCATTTTGACCACATAAGATTCCATTTCAAGTGATTTTTCATAGAGTTTTGAAGTGCGGTCGATTGTTTTTTGCTGAACGTGCGGGTTTGCTTGGTTTGCAGCCGCTCCCTGGGGAAGGGCAGTCTTGTCGCTTTCTGCCATGAAGCTTCCTGAAAAGCCAGATGTCCAGTCGCCGTTAATGCGGCCGTCGTAAGAAGTTTGTGAAGAAGAAAGATTTTTACCGACAATGCCTGATTCAGTTTTTGCGAGGGATTTTGCCTCGTTTACAAGCGCGTCAAATTTTCCCTTTTCAGAAGAAATCTTTGCGCTGAGGGAAGCTCCTTCGCCTTTAGTAATTGCTGAAATTCCGCCGATTGTCATAAAAATCTCCTCTTTTATTTTAAACCACAGATGTCACAGATTTTCACAGATTATAATTTTTGTTTTATGAAAGTCTTTCGTATTTCACGAAAAAAATTGTCATATCAAATATTTATCTGTGTCATCTGTGTAATCTGTGGTTCTCTAAATTATCGTTTAAGGTTTACTGCCGTTGAGAGCATTGAGTCGGTTGTCTGAATGGCCTTTGAGTTGAACTCGTAGGCTCTCTGGGCGACAATCATCTGAACCATTTCGTTTACGACGCTTACGTTCGACATTTCGACGAACTTGTGCTTTGTGACGCCGAAGCCCTCAAATCCCGGTCTGCCTGCGATTGCCTCGCCCGAAGCGTTCGTCACTTTGTAAAGATTGTCACCTACGGCTTCAAGGCCCGCATTGTTGGGGAAACGGTAAAGCTCAAGCTGGGCAACGTCAACAGGATCGTCCTGACCGAAAATCTTTACCGAAACCCGGCCCGTGTCATCGATTGTAAGGGTGTGGATGTCGTATCCTTCCGGCATGATTACTTCCGGCTGAACCCGCAGGCCGTTTGAGTTTACGAGCTGGCCGTTCATGTCGATTTTGAATGAGCCGTCGCGGGTGTATGCGTAGCTTCCGTCATACTGCATTACGCGGAAAAAGCCGTCACCAACGACCGCGACATCTGTGTCAACGCCTGTTGCCTGAAGGGAGCCCTGCGTGAAGATGCGCTGGGTTGCCGCAACTTTTGTACCCGCACCCTGCTGGATTCCCACAGGCGTTACGGTATCTTCTGTTGCAGGAGTTCCTGCCAGCTTCACGTTCTGATAGATAAGATCTTCGAACTCAACACGCTGCTGCTTGAATCCAGTTGTGTTTACATTCGAGAGGTTGTTTGAAATCGTGTCAAGATTCTGCTGCTGACCGTTCATGCCTGTCGCTGCTGTCCAAAGACTTCTTACCATATTTTACTCCATTGCACCAAGTGCGTTTTTTCTGTTACTAGATTATCGGAATCTGAATTGAAAATTTAACTCTGATTTTAATTTTTTTGTTACAAACTGCAGGAACCTTTATTCTTGCAAGAGGTTTAATAATCTGTTAGAGTATTTAATAACTTTATAGTGGAGTATTGTTTATTAGTATGGAAAGTAATGAAAAACATCAGGTAGAGTGTACTCAGATTCATGAAGACGATGAAGAAATTTCGCTGATAGATTTGTTCGCCGTTCTCCTGCACTACAAATTACTGATTATAATTGTTTCCGCCCTCGCTGCTGTCGGCTCCGTAGTTTTTGCAGTTCTTTCCATTAAAATGGATCCCGAAAAGTCTCCACTGCCAAATGTCTATACTCCCAAGGCCGAAATGCTCATTCAGGAAAGTTCTTCCGGTGGCGGGCTTTCTGCGGCCCATTCTTCTTCTGGTTTGGGCGGTCTTGCAAGCCTGGCCGGAGTCAATGTCGGTAGCGGAGGCTCCTCAAATACAAAACTGGCAAATTATTTAATCACTTCTGATGCCCTTCTTGATGCAGTGACCGACGAATTTAAGCTCGTTGAAAAATATAAAATCGAAAAGTCTGTTCGCGCAAGCAGCAGAAAAATGCTGAAGCAGGTTCTGAAGGCTGATTCGGATACAGACAGTGGCGTTTTTGTAGTTTCCTTTACCGATATAGATCCTGTTTTTGCCCAATCTGTCGTAAATTTTGTCGTTGACTGGATGAGCAAAAAATTTGATGAGCTTGGCCTTGATAACAACAAGATAAAAAAAGAAAATCTGGAGAGAAATATTCAGTCCAGCTATAATGAAATCCTTCGCATTGAAAGGGAAGTAAAAAAGCTGGGAGCAAGCGTTGGCTATGGCAGTAACAGTGCCTGGGACATTCCTTCTGTTTCGACAGGAGCCGCCCGCCTTCAGCTTGAACTTGAAGCTCAAAAGCAGGTTTATACACAGCTTAAAACCCAGTACGAGCTTCTTAAAGTTCAGATGCAGAGTGAAACGCCTGTTTTCCAGATTCTTGCCCGTCCTGAAGTTCCTGATTTAAAATCGGGTCCAAGCCGGGGCAAACTGTGCATAATAGTCACTTTTGCAGCTTTCTTTATGTCTGTATTTCTGGCTTTTGCATTGAATGCATGGAAAAACATTAAGAATGATCCCGAAGCCATGGAAAAACTTAATCTTAAATAAGGAAAATAACAGTTTTTATATGATTAGAATAAAATCCTGCATCCTGTCTGTCTTTGTATTTTTTTCATTTGCCTGTCTGAGTTCCCAGTCCCTGGATTCTTTACGAGGTAAGCTTTCTTCTTCACGCACTTCTTATGGTGCAAAAAATCAGGCTTCTAATCAAAAGTCTTCGGAAACGACAAAGTTTTCAAGCCTTATAAAAGATTCTGAAAGCACGGCAGCTCTTTCCACTGAAGAAATTGACACTACAAAGGTTCCGAATGCACAGGTGGCCATGTCGGTTTCCTATTATCCTGTTACTGCCGGTGACGTCTACACTCTGGGCTTTGTAATCGGTTCCACGCCGGTCTCATATACGATTCCTGTTGATTCTACATATAAAATCCGTATTGCCAATATGGGCGTAATCAACTGCACAGGACTTACATATCTTCAGCTTAAGTCTCAGGTAGAGGCTCTTGTCCTTCGCAACTATCCTATGGGGGGAGTTCAGTTTGTGCTTACGGCTCCATCGCTTTTTCTTGTCACTCTTACCGGTGAAGTCAAGCAGACTGTTGACCGCAACGCATGGGCTTTAACCAGGCTTTCTACGCTCATAAAAGACAGCCTTACTCCCTATTCTTCAACACGTTCCGTTACAATCGAGCGGGCTGACGGTTCTTCTGAAACCTACGACCTTTTCCTTTCAGTCCGAAAGGGGCAGCTTGCCCAGGATCCTTTTTTAAGGCCGGGGGACAAAATCGTAGTTAACCGGGCAAAAAGAATCGTAAGGATTGACGGTGCCGTTGAAAGACCCGGAACTTATGAGCTTCTTGACGGTGACAACCTTAAGGAACTTATTGAAATTTATGGCAACGGACTTGAGCCTCTTGCAGACACTTCAAGAATTGAACTTACCCGCAATGTCAGCGATGAGGCTGTTTCCGGCAAAAAAACATATCTTGACAAGTCGGCAATTGACTCAAATTTTGAGCTCAAGGATTTTGATTTCGTGACTATTGAAAGCTATGCTGACTTAACGCCGGTTATTTATCTTGAGGGTGCCATTAACAAAACCGTGGACGCTGAGCTTGAGGCAGCCTCAAAAATTACGGTTCCCTTTGTTTCTGGCGAAGACTATGCTTTTTTTGCAAGGCGCAATAAAGAACTTTTTACGGCCATTTCAGATTTGGCAAACGCTTACATAATCAGAAATGAACAGGTAATTCAGGTGAATCTTACGCCTATGCTGTATGATTCTTCCTATTATACTAAGATTGAAATGCAGGCCGGTGACACGCTCGTAATACCTTTCAAGCAGTTCTTTATTTCTGTAGCCGGTGCGGTTGCAAATCCTGGCCGCTATCCATATATTCCTGACCGTACCTGGGAATATTATATCGGACTTGCCGGCGGTTTTGACAAGAGCCGGAACACTTTTGAGGCAATTTCAATCCGCGACAGGAACGGCAAGAAGCTATCAAAAAATGATGTGATTACTCCTGAGTCTACGATTACGGCAAGCACAAACAGCAGCCTGTATTATTTCAATCAGTATGCGCCTGCTATCACAACAATTCTTTCGATAGTGGCTTCAACGCTTTCAATCATGGCTGTTACTGGAGCTCTGTAGAATAAAAAAATCCCCGTCCTTTCAAAGTGCACTAATGAAAGGGCGGGGATTTTATGGTTTAAGACTTAAATATTATTTGAAGTCTTTTGGTCGTCTCTCAGTACGCTTGCATTTCTGACATTCAGCGTAGTTCTTGAGTCTGCCGTTTTCGAGCTTTGTTTTCATTTCAATCTCGCCACCACATGTGCAGTTGAATTTCTGTGTTGCAACTGTAGTACGAGAGTTCTTTGATGCACCAGCCATTTCTAGCCTCCCTATATAAATAATCGATTATTAGAGTATTTTATCGAATCATTGGTTGACTGTCAATAATTCTTCTGCTGTTTATGTTGGATTTATCAGACTTTTTCTTTTATATTATCTTAAAAAATTATTTGCAAATAGTTAAAAGTAGTTTATAATGATAGAATCTTTAGATATAGAGAGGTTTGCATGGACATCCAGGTACAGGATTTAATCGAAAAGATTAAAAAAGACGGTGTCGCAGCTGCCGAAAAATCTGCTTCCGAAGTAAAAGCTCAGGCTCAAAGTGAGGCCGAGAAAATCATCGCTAATGCGAAGGAAGAAGCAGAAAAAATCATCAAAGCAGCAAAAGATGAAACAGCACGATTGGAAAAGGCTAGTGAGGACGCAATTCGTCAGGCAAGCCGCAACCTTGTGCTTTCATTCCGTGACAGCATCACAAAGGAACTTTCTGCACTCATCAATTCGGAGTCAGAAAAGGCATATTCTTCTGATTTGCTCTCAAAACTTATCCCGGAAACGGTTAAGGCTTGGACTGCAAAAACAGATGCGAGTGAAGTTTCAGTTCTCCTCAACGAAAAAGATTTAAAGTCTCTTGAGTCAAATCTTAAAGCCGCCCTCAAGGCAGAGATTTCAAAAGGCCTTACGCTCAAAGTTGATTCTTCAATCAACGCCGGTTTCCGTGTGGGTGTCAATGATGGAGCTGCATTCTATGATTTTTCAGCCGAGTCTGTTGCAGAACTCTTCAGCGCATACCTTAATCCACGGGTTGCGGCAATCATGAAAGAGGCCGCAAAGGACTAACAGGGGGTGCTGTATGAGTAATCAATATTACCTTATGTCCCAGCTTCCGGGTTTTTCGGTTGGCGAAGACAAGGCGATTCCAATTACTTATGAATACTACTATGACCTCTGTTCACGCTTTCTTAGCAAAAAGGAAATGAAGATTCTTGACGGACTTTCACTTGAACCTCCTCTTGAAGATTCAAAAACAGGCTCTTCCTTTGTTGACACTTGGAACCACAAGGAAAAAAGCCTTCGTCTGGCTCTGGCTGGCATTCGTGCCCTTCGCATGAAAAAAAAGTTCAGTGCTGGTAACGAGTCAATCGCCCCTGACGCTGTTCAGGCGGCTCGTACGGCAAGCGGTATGGACAGTCCTTTGGCTGCGGAACTTTACCTAAATCAGTACAGGCTAAGTGTTATAGAAAGTATGCGTCCAACAGACGGGTTTTCACTTGATGCTGTCTTCAGTTATGGCCTCAAGTTGAAGTTGGCTTCACGAATGAAAAAGTTTGATGAAGCGGCTGGAATGGCTTCTTACAAGAAGATTTACAATCGAATTCTTGAAGAACAATAGGTTTAATGGAGAATTAAATGACGGATACAAAAGGAAAGGTAGTCGGAGTTAATGGAAACATGGTTTCTGTCGAATTTGACGGAAATGTTTCTATGAACGAAGTTGCCTATGTAAAAGTAGAAGACAGTAGCCTGAAAAGCGAAGTTATCCGTATCCGCGGAAATGTAGCTCAGCTTCAGGTCTACGAGATGACAAAAGGAATCAAGGCGGGGGATGTGGTCGAATTCACTGGCGACCTTCTTTCTGCTGAACTTGGACCGGGCTTGCTTGGACAGGTTTACGACGGCTTGCAGAACCCACTTCCTTTGCTTGCAGAAAAGGCAGGCTGGTTCCTTGAGAAGGGTATTTATGTTGACCCTCTCGATAAAGAAAAACAGTGGGAATTCACACCAACAGCAAAAGTTGGTGACCTTCTCAAAGCTGGCGAATATGTGGGAAGCGTTCCAGAGGGACCATTCACTCACAAAATTTTCGTTCCTTTCTATTTGCTTGGCTCTTACACTGTAAAATCAATTGCAGAAAAGGGCAGCTACACACTCAAAGACACAATCGCAACTTTGACTGATGAAAAGGGCAACGATGTTAAAATCGGTCTTTCATTCAAATGGCCTGTCAAACGAGCCGTCAACTGCTATGCAGAGCGTCTGGCTCCAACAGAGACAATGGTCACGAAAGTCCGACTTATCGATACTTTCTTCCCTGTTGCACGAGGCGGTACATATTGTATCCCGGGTCCATTCGGTGCCGGTAAAACAGTATTGCAGCACACCACTTCAAAATATGCTGACGTTGACATCGTAATCATCGCGGCCTGTGGTGAACGAGCAGGTGAGGTCGTTGAGACTTTGACTGAGTTCCCTGAGCTCAAAGATCCGAAAACTGGCAAGTCATTGATGGAGCGAACAATCATCATTTGTAACACTTCATCAATGCCGGTTGCATCGCGCGAAGCTTCGGTTTACACATCAGTTACATTGGCTGAATATTACCGTCAGATGGGCTTGAATGTCCTTCTTCTTGCTGACTCAACATCCCGCTGGGCACAGGCTTTGCGCGAAATGTCTGGCCGCTTGGAAGAGATTCCTGGCGAGGAAGCATTCCCTGCTTACATGGAATCTTACATCGCAGCATTCTACGAGCGTGCCGGTCAGGTTCGCTTGAGCGACGGAAGCAAAGGCTCTGTCACAATCGGTGGTACAGTATCTCCTGCAGGCGGTAACTTCGAGGAACCTGTTACTCAGGCAACCCTTAAGGTCGTCGGAGCATTCCACGGTCTTTCACGAGCACGTTCAGATGCCCGCAAATACCCTGCAATCGACCCGATTCAGTCATGGTCAAAATATCACGGCATCATCGCTCAGAACAAAGTTGACTACTGCTTCAATATCCTCAAAAAAGGTGTTGATGTCGGATCAATGATGAAGGTCGTCGGTGAGGAAGGTACATCTCTGGATGATTACCTTGTATATCTTAAGGAAGAGATGCTTGATGCAGTTTACTTCCAGCAGAACTCATTCGATGCAATCGATGCGAACGCAACTGTCGAGCGACAGAAATACGACCTTGACAAGTTGATTAAGATTCTTGGTTCTGATTTCACTCTCTCGGACAAGGATGAAGCCCGAACATACTTCAACCAGCTCCGACAGAAGTTCCTCGACTGGAACTACACTGAGTTTGAGAGCGATGACTTCAAGAAACTCGAAAAAGAAATCGATGATTTGTACGCTTCAAAATCAGGCAAACTGACTGGCGAAGCTGAGAATCTTCTCAAAGCATAGGGGGACGGTGAATAGATATGAATAAGGTATACAATAAAATCGAATCTATTACAGGTTCCGTAATTACAGTAAAAGCCGAGGGCGTTAAATACAACGAACTTGCAGAAATCACCACTCGATTCGGTAAATCTCTTGCCGAGGTCAACAAAATCGACGGTGACACAGTTTCTCTGCAGGTTTTTGCCGGTGGCCGAGGTGTTTCAACCGGTGACCAGATCCGCTTCCTTGGAAACGAAATGCGCGTTTCTTTCGGCGACGACTTGATGGGACGAATCTTCAACGGTTCGGGCGAGCCACGCGACAACGGACCTGCCCTCACTGAGAACATGAAGCCAATCGGCGGTCCTTCAGTAAACCCTTCAAAGCGTATCCTTGCTGAGCGAATGATGCGTACGAACATTCCAATGATTGATATGTTCAACACACTTGTTGTTTCTCAGAAGCTTCCAATTTTCTCTATCTCTGGTGAACCTTACAACCAGCTCCTTGCACGAATCGCTATGCAGGCAGAAGCTGACGTAATCGTTCTCGGTGGTATGGGCCTTAAATACGATGACTTCCTTTACTTCAAAAAGACTTTGGAGGATGGCGGTTCATTGAGCAAAACTGTCATGTTCATCCATACAGCTGCTGACCCAACCGTAGAATGTATCAAGATTCCAGATATGTCACTGGCTGTAGCGGAGCAGTTCGCTTTGCAGAACAAGGACGTTCTCGTTCTTCTTACAGACATGACTTCTTATGCTGACGCTATGAAGGAAATCGCTATCACACAGGAGCAGGTTCCTTCTAACCGAGGTTATCCTGGTGACTTGTACTCTCAGCTTGCGGCTCGTTACGAAAAGGCTGTTGACTTTAAGGGAAGCGGCTCTGTAACAGTTCTTGCTGTAACTACAATGCCTGGTGACGACGTTACTCACCCGGTTCCGGATAACACTGGTTACATCACTGAAGGTCAGTACTATCTTAAGGGCGGACGTATCGAGCCTTTCGGTTCTCTTTCACGACTCAAGCAGAACGTAAACGGCAAGACTCGTAAAGATCACCGTGCCCTCATGGACGCTATGATTCGTCTTTACGCTTCTTACAAAGATACTCTCGAAAAGAAGTCAATGGGCTTCATGATGAGTAAGTGGGACGAAAAGCTCCTTAAATACGGCGTAATGTTCGAGAAAGAAATGATGGACTTGTCTGTCAATATTTCTCTTGAAGGTGCTCTCGACTTGGGTTGGAAAATCTTAGCTGATTGTTTCGACAAAGACGAGACTGGTATTAAGTCTGAATTGATTTCTGAATTCTGGCCTAACAAATAATTTTTGCGGGGTAGATTGAATGGCTAAAATTAAGCTGACTAAAAATGAACAAAAGGCTCAGAAAGATGCGCTCAAAATGTACCAGCGTTATCTTCCGACCCTTACGCTCAAAAAGCAGCAGCTTCAATCTGAAATCAGAACTATCGAGCAGAAGGCAAATGAAGTCCGTGCGCAGCGTGACGCTCTTGAACAGGAGTTCAAGGTGTGGATCAGCGTTTTCGGCGAGGAAGAGGCCTTCAAGCCAGGTATGGTTACTGTCCGCAATATAAAGAAGGGTGTCGGCAACATTGCCGGCGTTACGATTCCTGTTTATGAGGGAGCTGAGTTCGGTCGCGGTGACTACGATTTGTATGAGACGCCGCTCTGGATTGACTTGGCTGCCGACCGCATGGAAAAGGCTCTTTCTTTAGATTTGGAAGCCAGCGTTCTTGATGAACAGGTAAGGCTGCTTTCTCAGGAGCTTCGCACAACCAGCCAGCGTGTAAATCTTTTCGAAAAGGTTAAGATTCCTGAGGCAAAGGCAAACATCAAAAAGATTTCGGTTTATCTTGGCGACCAGCAGGTAAGCGCAGTCGTTATTTCAAAGGTTTCTAAAAAGAAGATTGACCAGAGAAATGCCGCAGCCGCTCTTGCAAAAAAGGCCGAGGAAGAGGCTTTGGCTGCTTCTTCAAAACCGAAGAAAAAGGGGGCTGAAGCATGATAGTCCCAATGAAAAAAATCTCGCTCGTAGTTCTTGAGAACGAAAGGCGGGAAGCACTTAAAAATTTGAGAAAACTCGGTGTGCTTCATGTCGAGGAAGTTTCTGGTTCAAGCGAAGAACTTACTGCTTATAAAACTCAGAACTCAACGATTGAAAAGGCACTTGGAATTCTCACCGAAATCAAGCTCGGCAAAAAAGAGACTCCGAAGCAAACTTTGATTGGTAAGGAAGCGGCATTTGACATCGCAAAGAAGGTCATTGCTCTTACCGAAGAAAAAAAGACCTGCTTTGACAGAATCACTGCCGATTCAGTGGAGCTTGAGCGTTTTACAAAATGGGGCGGTGTAAATCCTGCTGATTTTGCAGAGCTTTCAGAAAAAGGCTTGAATCTGGCTCTCTACGAAATTCCGGGCGATAAGTATGCTCTGATTGGAGAAGAGGCCCGCACAATCGTTCTTGGAAAGGAAAAAAATGAAATCAGATTCGTTCTGGTTAGCGAAAAGCCTTTCGTTGTGAACGAGCGTCCTGCCGGAATCCCTGCAGAAGCATATCAGGTTCCGCTTCCAAGACTCTCAACCGCTGATTTGCAGAAAGAAATTTCTGATTCAAAGAAGAGAATCGTTGAGATTGACTCTGAGCTTAAGTCTTCAGTTCAGTACAAGGACTCGCTTAAATCTTCTACCGGTGCTATCGCAAAGGATATTGAGCTTGAGAACTTGTATTCGGGCATGGGAATCGAAGAAAAGCTTTCATGGATTACAGGCTTTGTTCCTGTCGATTCAATGGCGGCTTTCGAAGCATTTGCAAAAGAGCAGAAATGGGCTTATGCTGCCAGCGATCCTGCCGAAGACGACAATGTTCCGACAAAACTCAAGAACAACAAGCTCGTAAGTTTGATTTATCCTCTTACGGACTTTTTGGGAACAGTTCCTGGCTATCACGAATACGATATTTCGGGCTGGTTCCTGGCTTTCTTCACTATCTTCTTCGGAATGATTTTCGGAGACGGTGGATACGGTGCATTGGTCACTGCCGTTGCGTTAATCTTCATTTTGAAGAGCGTTTTCGGTGGCAAAAAAGTTCCTCCGATGCTTGGCCTTGTCCTTCTTCTGGGCGTGGCTACTATGGTCTGGGGAGCGGTTACATGTACCTGGTTCGGCTTGCAGCCTGAGCAGCTTCCAGAATGGATTGTCGCTCTTTCTGTTCCGCCGATTTCAAACGCATACGCTGATGTTCAGTGGCTTCCATTCTGGACAACTGATACTTCTTGCGGCACTCTGGGAACTGCCCAGAACCTTCAGATTTTCTGCTTTACGCTTGCTCTTATTCAGCTTTGCGTGGCTCATCTTAAGGGAATGGCGCGATACATCAAGGACAAGGCTCACAGGCTTAAGTTCCTGGGTGAATTCGGTTCATTCGTGCAGCTTATCGGTATGTACTGGGTTGTTCTTTCAATGGTCGTTGACGGAAATGTCTTCCCTCTCATGGGCGGAGATGTTTACGGTCTTCCATGGGGAACAATTTCAATCGCGATGGTCGGCGGTGGATTTGCATTCAGTTTCGTTTTCGCAAACTATGAAGGAAGCGTCGCTAAGTCGATCCTTGAGAGCGTAAAGAACATCATCTCGGTTTTGCTGGGAGTGGTCAATGTGTTCTCTGACATCGTATCTTACATCCGATTGTGGGCTGTCGGTCTGGCAGGAGCCGCAATCAGTGGCACGGTAAACACTTTCGCAGGTCCATTGGTTGGGCACGCGGCATTGTTCATCGTTCTTATCATACTGCTTGTTTTTGGTCATGGCTTGAACATGATTTTGAACTTGCTCTCAGTTATTGTCCACGGCGTTCGTTTGAATACGCTCGAATTCTCAAATCACTTGGGAATGAGCTGGGCAGGATTTAAGTATGAACCGCTCAAAGAGTAGGGCGATTTATATAGATAAAATTAAAGATGATTTTGCTTCTTGGATGAAGCTGAATCATCATAAATTGAAAATTCTTTCATAGGAGAAAATTATGAATTTTGGAATGATTGGTGCAGGTCTTGTAATGGGTATTGCAGCTATTGGTTCTGCAATCGGTATCGGTATCGCAGGTCAGGGCGCAATTGGTGCATGGAAACGCTGTTTTATGGCAAATAAACCGGCTCCATTCATCTTGACTGTCTTCGCAGGTGCTCCACTTACACAGACAATCTACGGCTTCCTTCTTATGCAGCAGATGGCGGCTTCTTCAAAAATCGCTGAGAACCCATTGTTCTTCCTCGGCCTTGGTATTGCAGCAGGTCTTGCAATGTGTTTCTCTGCTATCGCTCAGGGAAAAGCTGGTGCTGCAGGTTCAGACGCTCTTGGTGAGACAGGAAAAGGCTTCTCTAACTACATCATGGTCGTTGGTCTTTGTGAAACTGTTGCTTTGTTCGCAATGGTATTCGGAATGATTCAGTGCTAGAATTAATCTGATAACACAAAAAAAATGACGGCTTCCCGTTGGGAACGCGCCATAAAACTCGCGGTGAACAAGTTCAAGCGAGTTTTTGTCGCAACCCCAACTCTGAAGTGTACCCCAATTCTTGGACACTTTAGCTGACGGACTTAAAGGACTTAGTTCTGTATTCAACAGGGCTGAGTCCTTTTAATTTTAACTTAATCCGTCTGTTGTTATAATAATCAATGTA
>Ga0129306_1000267_pt1 | contig 90386 bp, 90 predicted proteins | sample P827metagenome_FD_94438 | JGI IMG/M metagenome (GOLD analysis project Ga0129306, IMG submission 94438) | Capybara group fecal microbial communities from Wisconsin, USA - P827 metagenome | ecosystem: Host-associated > Mammals > Digestive system > Large intestine > Fecal | place: USA: Wisconsin...
TCCGTTTCCGTTTCCGTTTCCGTTTCCGTTTCCGTTTCCGTTTCCGTTTCCGTTTCCGTTTCCGTTTCCGTTTCCGTTTCCGTTTCCGTTTCCGTTTCCGTTTCCGTTTCCGTTTCCGTTTCCGGCGTTATGCTAACCGTGCCATGTTGTGATTCAAGCGCTGATGAAGTCGGTTGTATAACCGATTCGGTAAATTGCGAAACTGTTTGAATTTCTACCGCACTTTGCGGGCTGATATCCGCCTCTCTGTGAGATTGCGCCTCACCTTCCGGCTTATCCGAGGCCGGTTCATTATCCTGTGCGGCAGTATTTTCCTGCGACGGCTGCGGGGAGGATTGTGGGTTCTTTTTTCCCCTGCCGAACCAAGACCAGAAACCGCCTTTTTTATTCTCTTCTGACATAAATCGCTCGCTATTTTCTGAAAAAATTACTGGTTTTGCCGATTTTGTACTACACTAAGCAAAATTTTGCCTAGTTTATCATAATTTATATTCTCTCTATGAAAAAAAATCCTCTCCGACAGGGCGCGCAGCGGCCCGATAATAAAGGCGAAGTGCGGATTATCGCCGGGCTTTGGCGCGGACGGAAATTGCCGGTGCTGAATGCACCGGGGCTGCGACCGACCGGCGATCGGATTAAAGAAACGCTGTTTAACTGGTTGATGCCTTATATTGTCGATGCCCGTTGTCTGGATTGCTTTGCCGGCAGCGGTTCGCTCGGGTTTGAGGCGCTTTCCCGCCGTGCAAAGCGGGTGACGTTTTTAGAGCGGGAGAGTGCCGTCGCCGCGCAATTGCATAACAACCTGCTCAGGCTGAAATGCCCTCCGCAGCAGGCGCAGATCATCAATCAGGACAGTCTGCAATATCTCAATCAGGCGCAAAACACACCGCACTTTGATCTGGTTTTTCTCGATCCGCCCTTTCATTTTAATCTGGCGGAAAAAGCGATAGCCCTATTGCATCAGCACAATTGGCTGTCTCCCGAAGCATTGATTTACGTGGAAACGGAAAAAGACAAACCGTTGCCCGTGCCCGCCGGCTGGCAATTATTGAAAGAAAAAAGCACAGGTCAGGTCAGCTATCGGCTGTACCGCCATTCAGGTGCGCCGGTATAGACCATTTTCCTGCATAATCAATTCCTGTAATTCCAGCTCCAGCAGCTGAATCAGCAGGTTCTGTGCGGATAATCCCGATTGCGCCGCCAGTTCATCCAGACTGAGCGGCCGATAACCGATACGGGCATAAAGTTCAGGATAGGCGGGATTTTCCGGTAATTTGCAGGAATTCGGAGGAATCTGCTCCCGTTCGGCGGGAAAGCTTTCCTCTTTCGGTGCGTGATAACTGCCGTAAGACAGTGCGGGCAGATTTTCCACAATATCCCGCACGTTTTCCACCAGCATTGCCCCTTGTTTAATCAGTTTATGGCAACCCTGACTGAATTCATTCTGTACATTGCCGGGCAGGGCGAACACTTCCCGATTCTGCTCCAGCGCATACCGGGCGGTAATTAAAGAGCCGCTGCGTTCCGTCGCCTCCACCACCAGCGTCGCTAAAGACAAACCGCTGATAATGCGGTTACGGCGCGGAAAATTTTCCGCCACCGGCGGCTGATGGGGCAAAAATTCGGAAACCAGCAGGCCGCCGTTATCGGTAATCTGCCCTGCCAGCCGGCGATGTTTCGCCGGATATACCGCTTCCAGCCCGCTGCCAAGCACGGCGATGGTTTGCCCGTTGAGATCCACCACCGCCTGGTGACAAAATCCGTCGATGCCCAATGCCAGCCCGCTGGTGATCACAAAACCGGCTGAACATAATTCGACCGCAAAATGCTTGGCCCAATATTCGCCGTAATGTGAACACTGCCGGCTGCCGACCATCGCGATCTGCGGTCGCGAAAGTGCGGTCGGATTTCCGCGCAAAAACAGCAACGGCGGCGCACCGCTAATTTGCTGCAATAAATAAGGATAATCTTCATGATAAAAATCTATCAGTTGATTGCCGTTTTGGGTCGCCCAGAGTAAAGCGGGTTCAATATATTTCATTTCCGGTTTAAACCAGCGCCGAATTTGTTCCGGCTTCCAGCCCATTTGGCGAAAAGCTGTTTCGTCATAATTCAGCAGATCCGTCAACTTGACGGTATTGAGAATGTGATGAATTCTGCCGCTGCCTAATCGAGGAATCTGTAAAAGGCGGAGGAAAATTGCATTGCGCTGCATAATGACTCGCTGCTCCTGATAAATAAAACGGCATTATTCACCGGATAAGCGCAAAGCTCGAGGATTTCGTTGATTTTAATCGCCGTTTTGCGAGACGGATCGAAAAAACGGAAAAATTATCCGACAAAAAAGCCTGCCGATGACGATCCGCAGGCCCAAAATGCGGGGAACCGCACTATTTCCCCAACAGCCACTTATCCACCAGCTCTTGGGTGGTTTCTTTGTGCGTCCACATGCTGCCCAGTTCAGGCGGCGGGAATTTGCTGTGGTTGTAACCGACAAAGCCGCTGAAATCAAACACCGCATGCGGATAACCGTTAATCAGCAAAAAGGCTTTATAGCCGTCTTCCGACCAGGCGATTTGCAGCTTGCGCGGTTCATGCAAAGAATGGGCTTCAATATCCTGAACCGAATACACGAACAGGCTGTCCACAACCGGCTGTTCGCGCTGGTGTAAATCCATGGCATAGAAATACCCCGTCTCGCCGTCATCTTCAAAAATCACCACCAGATGCTCGTGCTGTGTGGAATGCGCGCCGCAGCGGTAGGCTTCACCCAGCAGGATCTGCTCGTCAAGTACCGTATAGATCATATTTTCTCCCATCGCTTCGGTTAATAAAACAAAATCTCTGTGACAAAAAAGCCACCAAGTTCGTCTTGGTGGCTGTGATTAGCGTCAAAGCAGAATTACGCTTGACCTTTTACCGCTTTTAAGCCTAAGAACGGTGCTTTATCACCTAAGGCTTCTTCGATACGGATTAACTGGTTGTATTTCGCGATACGGTCGGAACGGCTCATCGAACCGGTTTTGATCTGACCCGCCGCAGTACCTACCGCCAAATCAGCGATAGTCGCATCTTCGGTTTCGCCGCTGCGGTGTGAAATCACAGCAGTATAACCGGCTGCTTTCGCCATGCGGATAGCCGCTAAGGTTTCGGATAATGAACCGATTTGGTTGAATTTGATTAAGATGGAATTCGCAATCCCTTTTTCGATACCTTCTTTCAGAATTTTGGTATTGGTAACGAATAAGTCGTCACCGACTAATTGAATTTTGTCGCCCAATACTTTGGTCTGATAAGCAAAGCCTTCCCAGTCGGATTCGTCCTGACCGTCTTCAATGGATTTGATCGGGTATTCTTTGCATAATTCTTCCAAATAATGGGTGAATTCCTGAGAAGTGAAAGATTTACCTTCCCCTTTCATTTCATATAAGCCGTTTTCTTTGTTATAGAATTCGGAAGAGGCGCAGTCCATCGCTAAAGTGACGTCTTTACCCAACACATAACCGGCTTTTTCCACCGCTTCTTTGATACAAGCCAGTGCTGCGGCATTGGATTCAAGATTCGGCGCAAAACCGCCTTCGTCACCAACTGCAGTGCTTAAACCTTTGGATTTCAATACTTTAGCCAGATTATGGAATACTTCCGCACCGATACGCAGCGCTTCGCGTAATGTTTTAGCCCCAATCGGCTGAATCATAAATTCCTGAATATCCACGTTATTGTCGGCGTGTTCGCCACCGTTGATGATGTTCATCATCGGCAATGGCATAGAATAAAGCCCCGGTGTGCCGTTAAGATCCGCGATCCACTCATAAAGCGGTTTGCCTTGTGCGGCGGCGGCGGCTTTGGCATTGGCTAAAGAAACCGCTAAGATGGCGTTCGCACCGAATTTGGATTTGTTTTCAGTGCCGTCCAGCTCAATCATAATGCGGTCGATTTCTTCCTGATTCAACGCATCTTTACCCACTACGGCCTGAGCGATTTCATTATTCACGGCAGAAACCGCTTTTAATACACCTTTACCTAAGAAACGTGATTTATCACCGTCGCGTAATTCCAATGCTTCGCGGGAACCCGTAGATGCACCGGATGGTGCGGCCGCCATACCGACGAAACCGCCTTCCAGATGAACTTCGGCTTCAACGGTCGGATTACCGCGTGAGTCAATGATTTCACGGCCGATTACTTTAACGATTTTTGCCATTTTAATTTTCCTCTTTTAAGTTAATTCAAACGAATTCTTACAAACGGCAAATATAGTAAAGCGTTTTTCACCGTTTGTCTTGCTAAAAATCATGCTTATTTGATCAAACACAGCTTTTAGCTTATTTTTTCTGATTTTCCTTCGCCGCTTTAATAAAGCCTGCAAACAACGGATGACCGTCACGCGGCGTCGAGGTAAATTCGGGGTGGAACTGACAGGCTACGAACCACGGATGATTCGGCACTTCAATAATTTCCACCAGCTTTTTATCCGCCGACAATCCGGTCACTTTTAAGCCGGCTTTTTCAATTTGTGGCAACAGCACATTATTCACCTCATAACGGTGACGATGGCGTTCTTCAATGGTTTCCGCGCCGTACAGCTCGCGCGCCAGACTGCCCGGCAGTAAATGGCATTGCTGGGCGCCGAGACGCATCGTTCCGCCTAAATCGGATTTATCGCTGCGCGTTTCAATGTTGCCGTCGGCATCCTGCCACTCGGTGATCAGACCGATGACCGGCTGCGGGCAGTTTTTATCAAATTCGGAAGAATTGGCCTGTTCCATACCCGCCACATGCCGGGCATATTCGATCAACGCCACCTGCATCCCCAGACAAATGCCTAAATACGGAATTTTATTTTCCCGCGCGTATTGTGCGGTTAAAATCTTGCCCTCCACCCCGCGATAGCCGAAACCGCCCGGCACCAGAATACCGTCCAGCCCTTTCAGAATATCGGTGCCTTTGGTTTCCACATCCTGCGAGTCGATATATTTAATCTGCACGCTTAAGCGGTTTTTCAGCCCGCCGTGTTTTAACGCTTCATTGACGGATTTATAGGCATCCGGCAGTTCGGTATATTTGCCCACCATGCCGATCGTCACTTCGCCGGTCGGATTGGCTTCCTGATAAAGCACCTGCTCCCATTCGGACAGATCCGCCTGCGGGCAATCCAAATGGAAACGCTGGCAAATAAAATCATCCAGTCCCTGCGATTTCAACAGCGCCGGAATCTGATAAATGGAATTTACATCTTTCAGCGAAATCACCGCTCTTTCCGGCACATTACAGAATAACGCGATTTTCGCCCGTTCATTCGGTGGCACCATACGATCGGAACGGCAAATCAGCACATCCGGCTGGATACCGATCGATAACAGTTCTTTCACCGAATGCTGAGTCGGTTTGGTTTTGACTTCGCCGGCGGTCGGAATATAAGGCACCAAAGTCAGGTGCATGAAAATGGTACGTTCCCGCCCCACCTGTACCGCCAGCTGGCGCAGCGCTTCCAGAAACGGCAACGATTCGATATCGCCGACCGTACCGCCGACCTCGACAATCGCCACATCATGCCCGGCCGCGCCGTCAATCACCCGCGCTTTGATTTCGTTGGTAATGTGCGGAATCACCTGAATGGTGGCGCCCAGATAATCGCCGCGGCGCTCTTTGCGCAGCACCTCGGAATAAATTTTGCCGGTGGTAAAGTTATTGCGTTTGGTCATTTTGGTGCGGATAAAACGCTCATAATGGCCCAGATCCAAATCCGTTTCCGCCCCGTCCTGGGTGACGAATACTTCACCGTGCTGCGTCGGACTCATGGTACCCGGATCAACGTTAATATAAGGGTCAAGCTTCATGATAGTCACGTTAAGACCACGCGCTTCCAGAATCGCCGCTAAAGAGGCTGCGGCAATGCCTTTTCCCAGAGAAGATACTACACCGCCTGTGACAAAAATATAATTGGTAGCCATATTAAACCTATGTATTTGGAATGAAAAAGTATGCGAATAAATGCAATAAGACGGGATGGCAGTTTACAGGAAAAGCCGCTTTAACTCAATCGCTGCGCGAATAATTTGTGCCGCCCCTCCCCCGCTTCGGTTTTCGCGCAGCTCAAAAGTGCGGTGCTTTTTTGCCGAGTTTTCGGTAAAAAAGAAGGCTGTCTTCACAGCCTTCTCTCAGTCAATTATCCGATGATTTAATCGCGCGTATCGCTTTCAATCGGTTTAATACTTTCATCAAACACTGGTAACGGTTTATGTTCGCTGGCGATATAGGTATAAATCACCGGCAGGACAAACAGGGTGAACAATGTGCCGATCGCCAGACCCGCCACAATCACGATACCGATACTGAAACGGGATACCGCACCCGCACCGGAGGCGTATAACAGCGGTACCAGACCGGCGATCATCGCCGCGGTAGTCATCAGAATCGGACGCAACCGCACTTTCGCCGCATGAGTAATCGCATCGATACGATTACTGCCGTGATTGAGCTGTTCTTCTTTCGCCACTTCACACATTAAAATACCGTGTTTGGTAATCAGCCCCACCAAGGTAATCAGCCCGACTTCCGAATAAATGTTCAGCGTCGTGCCCGCCACACCGAAGAAGCTGAAGAAATTCAGCGCCAGCAATGCGCCGCTCACCGCTAACGGTACGGAAATCATAATCACCAATGGATCGCGGATAGATTCGAACTGAATCGCCAACACCAGGAAAATAATCACGACCGCCAAAGCGAAAGTTACGGTCAGTGAGCTGCCTTCCTGCACTAACTGACGGGCTTCGCTCTTGAAGTCATAGTTATAGCCCTGCGGCAGTTCCGTCGCGGCGGTATCTTTCAGCCATTGCACCGCATCGCCGATACTGCTGGACGGTGACGGTACCGCCTGAATAATGGCGGAATTCAGCTGGTTGAAGCGCGGTAACGAACTCGGCTGCGATTCCAGCGTCACATGCAGCAGGCTGCTTAACGGTACGGATTGTCCGTTGCCGGCTTCAATAAAGTAGTTGTCCATGCTTTCCGGCGACAGACGATCTTTGCGTTTTACCTGCGAAATCACTTTATAGGCACGGCCGTCAATATCCACGCGGGTAATGGTTGCCGCAGACAAATAGCTGCCCAGCGTGTTACTGATCTGGCTCATGGAAATCCCGTAAGAACCGGCTTTTTCCTTATCGACGGTAATTTTCATCTGCGCCGTGTCGAATTTCAGATCCAGCGAGGTATAAATGAATTGCCCCGAACTTTGCATCGCCTGCAAAAACTTACCGGCGACATTGGCTAAATTACTATAGTCATTAGCCGTGCTGATCACAAAACCGATCGGCGGTCCCTGTTCACCGGTATTAATTTCCGGGAACGCGAAACCACTGACCGAAATTTCCGGAATGGCTTTCGCCTGACTGTTCAGATCCGCCAGAATTTCACTTTGTTTGCGTTTCCGCTCGTTCCAGTCTTTTAACGAAATGACGTTTAAGGACTGATTGGTACTCGGCGCACCGGAAATCACCATGGAGAACTGCACTTCTTCGGTGTTATGCAGAATCTTTTCATACTCTTTCATCGCACCTTGCACATAATCGATATTCACATTGGACGGCGCGGTCCCTATGGCAATAAATGCGCCCTTATCCTCCGCCGGGGTTAATTCGCTGGACAGCGAATTAAACAGCATCGGCAAGGTAGTGAAAATAATCGCCGCGAACGCCAGCATACATCTGCGGCTTGCCATAACCAGCCCGAGAGCATAGGCGTAACCACGGTTGAGTTTGCCGAGAGTACGTTCGATCATCTCTTCCAGTTTAGACGGATTGGTATGCGCCTTTAACAGCTTGCTACTCATCATCGGCGACAGGGTCAACGCCACAATCCCCGAAATAAACACCGCACCTGCCAGCGTTAAGGCGAATTCTTTAAATAACGAACCGGTGATCCCGCCCATTAACGCCATCGGTGAATACACCGCCACCAGAGCGATAGTCATGGAAATAACCGGCACCGCAATTTCACGGGTACCGATAATGGCCGCCCGGAACGGCGTCTCGCCCAGTTTAATATGACGGTCCACATTTTCCAGCACCACAATCGCATCGTCCACCACCAGCCCGATGGCCAGAATCAGCGCCAGCAAGGTCATCAGATTAATGGAGAAATCGAAGGTTTGCAGCATCATAATCACCCCGATTAAGGAAATCGGAATGGTAATGATCGGAATCAGAATCGCACGGAACGAACCGATAAACAAGGTAATCACCACCAGCACGATTACCGTCGCCTCTAAAATGGTATGAATTACTTCGTTAATCGAACTGTTAATGGCGATCGTCGTATCATACAGAATATCGGTTTCCATACTGTCCGGTAAACTTTTCTTGATACTCTCATATAACGGACGCACATTTTCCGCCACCGTCAGCGGGTTGGCGGTGGAGGTCGGATCAATGGCCAGCACCACGGAGTCGGAACCGTTCGCCACCGCGCGGCTGTCGTCATCTTCTTTATTCAGTTCCACATCGGCAATATCGCGCAAACGTACCAGCTTATCGCCGTCGGAATATACGATCAGATTCTGTAGCTGCTCAATCGTAGTGGTTGTGGTTTCGACTTTGTTTTTATATACCGTGAAATAGCCGTTATCGTTCCCCGCCGCCGTCTGAATATTGTTGGCGGATAAAGCGGAAGCCACTTCCGTCGCGGATAAGTTCTGCGACGCCATTTTCTGCGGATCCAACCAAATGCGCATAGCATATTGAGAGGCCCCGTAAATGGTCACTTTCGCCACCCCTTCAACGGTAAAGAACTGCGGTTTCACCACGCGTTCAATATAGTCGGTCACCTGACTGGCATCCAGTTTATTGGAACGGAAACTGATGTACATAATCGCCGAACCGCCGGTTGAGGAGGTAATGGTCGGATCATCAATGCCGCTCGGTAATTCCGAACGTACCGAATTGACCTTCGCCAGAATATCCGCCAAGGCGGCATTCGGATCGGTGTTCAGTTTCATTTTCACCGTAATCGAGGACGAACTCGGCCGGCTGGAAGAGGACATATAGTCAATATTGTCCGCCTGCGCAATGGCTTCTTCCAGCTTGGAGGTGACGAAAGCCTGAATCAGACTGGCGTCGGCACCGGCATAAGTCGTACTCACACTGATTACAGTGGTCGTCATTTTAGGATATTCACGCACCGTCAGCTTTGAAATCGCCTGTAAACCGAGAATAATGATCAACAGGCTGATCGAAACCGCCAAAACCGGACGACGAATAAATATATCTGTAAATTTCATTCGTTTATATTCCTAACCGTAATTAAAGATTGGTTTTTTGTGCCGGTTCGGAAGTTCCTACACCGTCTTTATCCGCAACAATCACTAAACTGCCGTTGCTGAGATTCTGCTGACCGCCGGTCACCAGTTGATCGCCGACTTTCACCTCATCCCCTGTTAACTGCGCATAAATGCCCTGACGGTCTTTGGTGAAAACGGTAATCTGTTTAACACGATACACTTTGTCAATATTATCTTTATGCGGGAAATTATCATTATCCATCAGCTTGTTTCTCTCCTCTTCGGCAAGCGGCACCAACAGATAGGCGATTTCACCGTACATGTTGTAACTGACCGCCACCTGAGGCACGACAACCTGATTGTTTTCGGTCGGCAACGCGATACGCAAACGGGTAAACATACCGGATAGCAGCTTGCGCCCGTCTTCCGGCTCGAAAGTCGCCTGTAAATCAATTAAACCGGTGGACGAACTGATCGCCGGCTCAATGGCGGTGACTTTCGCGGCGAAGGTTTCACCTAAACGGGCATCGGCGGTCGCGGTGACTTTCTGTCCCACATGCAGACGCTCCAGCAGATTCTGCGCCACGGAAAAATCGATTTTCATCGAACTGGTGTCTTCCACCCGCACGATCTCGGTACCGGTGGTGACATACTGCCCGGCGTTCACCTTGACGATACCGGCAACGCCGTCAAACGGCGCGGTAATCTGACGCCGCTCAATGCTCGCCTTTAACGACGCGATACTGGCGACCAACGCATCATAACTGGCTTTGGCATCGTCCAAATCCTGCTGCGAAATACTTTGGGTTTTAAACAATGACAGATAGCGCTGATAGGTTTGTTTGGTTGACGGTAATTTCGCCACCGACGCCTGCAAGGTCGCCTGTTCCACCGAACTGTCCAGTTCCACCAGCAATTCGCCTTTTTTCACCGCCTGACCGGATTGCACCAAGACCTTAGCGACCGCGCCGGCTTCCTGTGCGCTTAACATCGCCCCCTGATTAGGACGCACCAGACCGGTGGTTTCAATCACCGGCGTCCACTGGCGGGCTTCCACCTTCATCGCCGTGACCGGGTTGGCGGTTTCAGGCAACCCCGCCATATATTTGCCGACCATGATGCCTTTGATAATATTCGCACCAATCATCGCGACAAACACCAATACCAGCGCACCTAATATCACTTTCATCATAAAAGCATGAGAGCGTTTCGGTCTCGAATGTTGAGCTTGATTACTCATAAAAAAACTCCGTAAAAAAGATAGAGATAAAACAAATACAAATTATTTCTGAATCGCGCGCCATGTTCTTTCGATCACGGCTTCCAGCATTTCATCAGATAATTCCTGTTTAAAAAAGATCCGATCAAAAGCTAAATTTATTGCACTGCCCAGCCCCAGCGAAAACAAAATCTGCATCGGCAAATCCGCCAAAACCATGGCCTGAATGCCTTTCTGGCAAAAACGGTTCCACAGGCTCTTGTGTTCCAGTTCGGTGCAGATTTCGTAAAAGTGCGGTAAAGACTGATACTGACTCATGTTCAGCACCGTTCTCGGATTATTTTGCAAAAACAGCCAGATATTCCACCACATTTGCCGGTATTGGGCAAAATAAGAGCGGGTTTCATCATAGTGTCGTTCCAGTTCGACGGAAAACAGCGAAAACAGCCGCCGGGCGAACTGCTCCAGCAGCTCATCCTTGCTTTTAAAATAAATATAAATGGTACCGGGAGAAATCTTGGCTTCTTTCGCAATTTTGTGCATAGACAGGTTGTGCAATCCCTTTTCGGCCATTAAACGTTCCGTCGCGGCAAAAATCTGCTCGGCCATGTCTGTTTCTAGTTGACGCATAATAATTAAAATAAGTAATGAAATTAAAGAAAAAGTCGCATACAGTAAGTCAGGCGGTTTATTAGTCAATAAGCGTCCGGACGAAGGGACTGAATGAACGTTCGTTCATTTTAATGATTTTTTTCGCTTTAGCAAGCAATAAATCAGAAACCCGCCGTATTATACGGCTGCCGCACAAGGCATGTGCCGCGCCGTAACGGGCAAATCCGCAACGGCGTGTCTTTAAAACCGCAGGCAAAAAACGCGGCCAAAAACCACCGCACTTTAGGGGCGATTTCCCGTCCCAAAACAACAAAAACAAAAAAGAGCTGTAAATCACAGCTCTTTGACATCAATTTTAAGTCAGCGCGCTACATCCCGATCACCACACAAGCAGCGATGGATTTCGCCTGTTCCAAGGCGCGGTTGGCGGCGGCGCGATCACCCACCGGGCCGACCACAACGCGGTTCCAGTCCGCACTGGTATTCACCCGGGCATTAAATCCCGCCATGGCTAAACGCGCCTGCATATTCTCGGCCTGTTGCTGATTTTTAAACGCCCCGCATTGCAGACCGAATTTTTTCTCCGCCGCGCCGCTTTGTGCCGTTGCACTTTCCGCTTTTTTAGGCGGTTCTTTCGCTGGTTCGGCCGGCTTTCTGACTTCCGTTTTTTTCACTTCAGTCACCGCTTTTGCCGCCTGAACGGGTTTTGCTTCGGCGATTTTAATTGCCTCTTTCAGCCCCTCTTCCTCGGCTTTTTTACGTTCTTCCGCCTGCTGGCGGGCGCTTTCCGCCGCTTTTTGTTCCTGTTCCATCGCCAACAGCACTTTTTTCTGTTCTTCCGTCAGACGCATATTCTTTTCCAGCGACTGCGGATTATCATCCACCGGCACGGTGCGGGTTTCCAGCGCCTTAATATAGCTCCACACTTCTTCCGGCGGCGTCGGCAGGATACTTTTCGGCATTTTCTTGTCCGTCGATTCCGCCACCGGCGCCATATCGGCCGATTTTTCCTTTAAGATATACAGTCCGCCGGCAAAAATCACCAGCACCGCCAAGGCAATCATCACCAACAATGATTTCGTTGTTTTTTTCGTCTGTTTCTTTTTTTTCTTTGAGCCGCTGCGGGCGACATAGTCACGTTGAGCCACAATAAAACCTGTTCTGTTCCAAAGTTATACTTCAACACGGTGCGGCAGGCACGGTGTTTGCAAAATCCCGCCCATTATTTTCTCTTCCCTTCTCTCCCCAAAGGACAATAGCTAATCAGCAAGGATAAGGAAATGTCGGTAAAGGCGTGAATACATAAAAAATCACGCCAATTCTACTGAAAAACCGCGTTTTTTTCCAGCGCTAAGTTAAATCCAGCGGATCCACATCCAAAACCCACCGCACTTGCCCTGCCTGCGGCGGCTCCTGCTGCCGAAACCGGCTCAAAATTCGCTGTAATGCCGCGCGGGAATCATGCTGCAACAACAACTGCCAGCGGTAATAACCGGCTTTTTTACTGAACGGCGCCGGCATCGGGCCTAAAATCTGCAAGCCATCAAGCTGTTCATGCTGCGCCGCTTGCCGCAACATCGCGGCAATCTGTTGCAATAGCTGCTCCGCCTCGTTGCAGTGCCTGCCGTGCGCTTTAAACAACGCCTGCGAGCTGAAAGGCGGTAAATCCATACTGCGCCGGAATGTCAACGCCTGTGCGGCGAATGCGCGATAACCTTCGGTCAGCAGGCTGCGCAGCAGCGGATGCTCGGGATAATGGGTCTGCAACACCACTTCACCGCGCTTTGCCGCCCGCCCGGCACGACCCGAAACCTGTATATAAAGCTGCGCCAGACGCTCCTCCGCACGAAAATCCGGTGAAAACAGCGCACTGTCCACATTTAATAACGCAACCAAGGTCACATCAGGAAAATGATGACCTTTCGCCAGCATTTGCGTGCCAATCAGAATCCGGCTTTTACCTTGCCGAATATCCTGCAAATGGCTTTCCAGTTTGCCTTTACGTGCCGTACTGTCGCGATCGATACGGGTGATATGATAATGCGGAAACCGCTGACGCAATGTTTCTTCCAACTGCTCGGTGCCTAATCCCGTGGTCATCAAATGGGTCGAACCGCACTCGGCGCACTGCATCGGTACCGGCGCCTGCGCTGCACAATGATGACAGCGCAGCACCCGCGACTGACGGTGATAGGTATAGGGTTTGTCGCAATGCCGACATTGGGCGATCCAGCCGCATTCATGACAGAACAGTACCGGTGCAAAGCCGCGCCGGTTTAGAAACAGCAGCACCTGATTGCCCTGTTGTAAGTGTTCGTTCATTTTCGCCAGCAACGCATCGGACAGGCCGTGCTGTACCCGCTGCTGTTTCAAATCAATGACAAAATGACGCAATGCTCCGCCGCTGCCGGCACGTTCGGATAATAAAAGATGGCGGTATTTGCCGCTTTGCACGTTATTCAGGCTTTCCAGACTCGGCGTGGCGGAACCGAGCAGCACCGGAATGTCCAGCTGTTTGGCATACACCACTGCCAGATCCCGCGCATGATAACGCCAGCCGTCCTGCTGTTTAAACGAGGGATCATGTTCCTCATCGATCACAATCAAACCTAAATCCGCAAACTGGGTGAACAAGGCGGAACGGGTGCCGATAACCACCGCACTTTGCCCGCTGCGCGCCCGCTGCCACACCTGCAAGCGCTGCGTATCATTCACATCGGAGTGCAGCACATCAATCGCCACCTGAAAGCGCGCCTTAAAACGCTGCACCGTCTGCGGAGTCAGCCCGATTTCCGGCACCAAGACCAGCACCTGCCGACCCTTTTCCAGCACCGCCTCGATAAATTGCAGATAAATTTCCGTTTTGCCGGAACCGGTAACTCCGTCCAGCAGCCAAGCGGCAAAGCCCTGCTGAAACACCAGCTGACTTAACGCCAGCGACTGCTGTCGATTCAGCGTCAGTTTATCCTGCCGACAGACAATCGGATTCTCGCCCAACGCCTGCCGCCAGCTTACTGACTGCGGCGCCGTTTCCGCTTCCGCCACATAACCTTTTTCCCGCAGAGCCGACCAGATCGCGGCGCTAAAGCCGTTATCGCCTTTTTCCAACGGCGATGATGACAGCGCCGTTAATGCCTCCGCCTGTTTTTTAGCTCGCTTCAGCGCGTCATTTTCCAGCGCCTGACGCCCAAGTGCGGTCAATTTAAAGCAAACTTTGTTTTTTTCCACCGCACTTTCGCCCTGCCGCAATCTGACCGGCAAGGCCTGTAGCAGCACCTCGCCCAACGGCGCCTGATAATAACCCGCCGCCCAATCCAGCAGCCGCCGCATGTTTCGGTTAAACACCGGTTGTTCGTCCAAACAGGCAATTACCGCTTTAAGCCGCTCGGGCGGTACATCCGTGCAAGCGGGGAAATCCAGCACAATGCCCACCCGCCGTTGTCTGCCGAAAGGCACCAGAACCCGCGTGCCGATTTGCGGCTGCGGCATATCTTCGCTCAGAATATAATCGAAAAAACCAAAAAGCGGCACGGCCAATGTAATGCGGACAAGTCTCATAAATAACCCGGATAATACAACTTGCCGTTATTATAACGAATTTATCCACCCCCTTGAATATTCCTTTTTTTCCGGTATAATCTGCCTCCTGACAAAAGCTGCCGTTGTACGGCGTAATATTAACCACACTCGGTGCCGAATTCAGTTTCGGAAAGCGGAGTGGCTTCAGATTGAGGTTTTCTATGAAACAAGGTATTCATCCGGAATATAAAGAAATTACTGCGACCTGTTCCTGCGGTAATGTCATCAAAACACGCTCTACAGTAGGCAAAGATTTAAATCTGGACGTTTGTGGTAAATGCCACCCGTTCTATACCGGTAAACAACGTGTCGTTGACACCGGCGGCCGTGTTGAACGTTTCAACAGCCGTTTCAAAATCCCGGGTACAAAATAAGCCGGATTATCGACAAAACCTCGCTCAAGCGAGGTTTTATTTTAGGTGTCACTTCCGTTTTGCCGCACTATTGCGGCATCGGCACGGCATTAAGTTTAGCGTTTATTGCTTAGTTTGCTTATCGCCTGTTTTAAATATTGTTTCGTCAAACGACGCCACAAGATCCGCAACATGGATTTGTTTTCTCTGACCGAACCGACTTTATCCACATCATGAAAAGCCGCTCCCTGCTGCGCAATATAAGCCAGACGCCGTGCATGCATACCGTCGCGCGGATCCAGCGCATAATAAACCGTCGGCATGCCGGTTTCGCCGTAGGGTCGATGTGCTAATTTTTCAAAAATTAAACGATCTTCCGCATCCCCGTTTTCATTCGGCGAATCGGCCCATAGGTGCAAAATATCCGCTGCTTCCAGTTTATTGATCAGCATGCCCGAAGGACGGACGAACCCGCCCTGTTCAACAAAAACGCCTTTTCCCGGCCCGACGCTTTCCAAATAATCGGGACATAATCCGACGCCTTTATTGCCATTGGCATAAATACAGTATGAAAACGCCCAGGTTTTATGTTCTATGGCCTGAACGATCAGCCTGCAATGTTGCGGTGCCAGCCAGTCGTCGTCATCCAGATACATCACCAACGGCGAGTCGGCGGCAAAAGACAAAACGGTTCTTAACGAGCCGCCAAAGGTGCATTTATGCACGCCGCCATGACGCACCGAAGTGGAATAGCCGGGATCAAACCACAGCAAAGCACAATTGTCCGGCAAAGCCTGTTCCAAGGCCTGACGGAATTCGGCAGATTTTCCGGTCAAATCTTTATCCACTCCGACCAGAATCTGAATTCTCCCTTTAAAATCCTGCCGATAAACGGATGTGACCGCCCGCAGCAACGAGCGACGACAAACCGTCGGCACAACAACAGCAATATCGTGCATAAGTTTCTCTTAATCGTTATTGTTATTACCTGCCGAACATACGGCGAGCTGCGCATTCAGCCATGCAGCGGCCTGCTGCGCATCAAAATTCTGCGTGGCGTCGGAATTCGCCGCCGCACCTTGCCCCACCAGCATGTTAACTTTTGTGTTATCGCGCGCATGAGGATACCATTTCGCAATATTGGTGGGAAAATTCGCATAAAATGCCAGTAACGGCTTATCAAAAGCGCACGCCACATGCACGGTGCCGCTGTCCACCGCCAGCACAATATCGGCGGAATTCACCAACGCCAGATATTGTTCCACCGTGGTTTTTTGCGCCTCCCGCATTGCCGGCAAGGCGCCGAATGTTTTCAGTTCCGCCAGATACGCCGGATTCTGCGCACTATAACCCAATTGAATCTCTATTTTATCGATAAAGTGCGGTTGAATTTGCGCCAGAATTGCAGCGCACTCCTGCGCCGGCAAGCGGCGTCTGACCACACTGCCCTGCGGACACAACAGCATACGGATTTTGCCTGCCGTCCATTGTTTTTCCGCCTGCGCTTTAACCGCCTCGGCAAGCTGCAATTGGTAAAACCATTCCGGTTGCTGCGCAATATAAGGGGCTAACGCACTTTTTTGCAAATAATCTTTAAAATGCGTCTGCGGCGGCAGCGGCATATAGAAATCATAATTATGAATATTTTCCAGCGAATAATATTTTTTTGCGGTTTTCACAAAAATCATCACCCGCTGAGGTGCAAGTATTTTATCTAAAATCAGGCCTTTAGAATTAAACCGGGTGGTGAAATCAAGATACAGATCCCATTTTTTCCGTTGTTTGACATATTCCGCCGCCTGCAGCGGAATCAGCTCGTCCACCACCCCGCTTGCGGCGAATACCGCCCGGTTACGTTCGGTTACGAACACACCGACTTTTAACTGCGGATAGGATTTTTTTAACTGACGCAAATGCAGCCCGTGTGCGACCGCATCGCCGATGGCATCACCGACCGGATTCAGCAAGACGGAATCAATCCGACTGAGGTCAGTGTTTTTTGTCGGTTGACGAGAACCGAAAAGTTTAGCAATGACTCTTTTTATAAGCATATAACCTCATAATAAAAACAACCGGGCCGGCATTGCCCGGGTGGTTCAAACACATATAATTCGTTATAATAACCGGCACGCCATTTCATCTGATAAACCATGCCGAGTTTGAATTTATGAGTATAAAAAGTACCCTGAGAAAAATCCGCATTCATCTGGGTAAGTTGCTGATCGATATCCGGAAAACTCATCCTGCCAAGGCGACGAATATCAATAAAATCCTCTTTCTCCGCCAAGACGGTAAAATCGGGGATTATATTGTCAGTTCGTTTGTTTTTCGTGAATTGAAAAAACAACGTCCCGATATTTTTATCGCTGTCGTCTGCACCAAAAACAACGCCTATTTATTTACCGGCAACCCCTATATTGATCAACTTTTTTTTGTTAACAAACGCAGTATCATCGATCGCATAAAGTGCGGTCTGAATTTAAGAAAATTACACCTTGATGCGCTGGTTGATCCGACCGTCGTACTGCGCAATCGGGATCTGCTTTTTATCCGTTTAATTAACGCCCGTATCAATTTAGGTTATCTGAAATCCGACTATCGGCTTTTCAATCTGAATATTACCGATCCGAATCTGCATTTCGCCGCTATTTACCAAACGGCATTAGAACAACTCGGCTTTCATTCCATTAATACCCAATATGATCTGCCTTCAGATAGACAAGCAAATCGCGATATAGTTTCTTTTCTCCACCATCACGGGCTGACCGAATTCCTCTGCGTCAATTTTTTCGGCCACGGTTCCGCCCGTCGTTTCAAGGCGCAAAATATTGCCGTAATATTAAAATATTTACTCGAAAATACAACACGCTCGCTGGTTTTATTAACCTATCCCGATGTAACCGAACAATTAAAACACATCATCGCCTGCGATGATCAGCTGGCGCAGGCGACCGATAAGATTTTTATTTATGAAAATACCACCACGATCTTTCATAATATTGAACTGATTCGGTATGCAAGCCTGCTGATTTCACCGGATACGGCGACAGTACATATCGCCGCAGGATTAAATAAACCGCTTATCGCCTTTTATAGTCAGGATCAGCAAAACTTTCTGCATTGGCATCCGAACAACCGCAACACCACCCACATTTTACGCTATGCCGACAATGTCAATGAGATTCGGCCCGCACAGATTTTAGCGCAATGGTTAAACGAGGAAGCCGCATGAACCTGATTTTCCTCACTTTCGGCGAACGGCTGGAAAACCATTATCAGGCAGTGTTTTCCGCCCTGACTTATCTGAAAGATCCGTTGCTTAAACGGGTGTTAATCGTTACCGATCAGCCGGCGTTTTATACCTGGCTGCAGGATCGGGCGCAGGTGCTTGCGATTGATGCGCAGACTTTGCGTGACTGGCAGGGTGAGCAGCAATTTTTCTGGCGGGTAAAAATCAAAGCGCTGGAATGGGTGCAGGCACAATATCCCGCCGAGCATTTACTGTATGCGGACAGCGATACGTTTTTAGCGCGCGATCTGTCCGCCGTACAACGTGCGCTGGCGCAAGGCAATATGTTGATGCACAAGCCGGAATGTCGGCTGGATGCCGGCTGCGATAAAACACTGCGCAAAATGCACCGCACTTTATGTGGTAAAACCGTAGCCGGAATTGCCATTCACCCTCAAACGATGATGTGGAATGCCGGTGTCATTGCACTGCCGGCGCACCGTGCCCGCGAAGTGATCCGTTTGACTTTGCGCGCCTGCGATGAAATGTGCGCCACCGGCTGCACCCGACGTCTGCTTGAACAATTCGCCTTTTCCATTGCCCTGAACCATGCCGGCGAGTTGCAGGCTTGTGACAAGGAAATCGGGCATTATTGGGGCAATAAAGGGGAATGGAACGGTCTGATTGCCGAGTTTCTGATTAATGCGCGGCTGAAAAATCTGACTGTGGCGCAGTGCATTGCGTCATTACAATCCGTGGACTGGAGCGCCATTCCTTTAGCCAAAAAGCAGCGCAGTACCAATGAGAAATTAAAAAGACTGGTTGACAGTCTGTTCAAACCGAAAAATATCCGTTATTTTTCTTAATCCGCCAGACCGACTGGCTATTAACAGGAACACACGATGACCGTTATCGGACCTTATATCAACGGCGCCGCCATTGTGCTCGGCGCATTTATCGGCGCGGCATTGGGCGGACGCGTGCCCGAACAGCTGCGCCACAATCTGACTTTAATGTTCGGATTAAGCTCCATGGGCATGGGAATCACCATGATCGCCAAAGTAAACGCCATGCCGGCGATGATTATCTCTGTGCTGCTCGGCACGCTTATCGGTGAGATTATTTTGCTGGAAAACGGCATTAATAAACTCGCCTCGTCGGCTAAAGGACTGATTGAAAAAATCCTGCCGTATAAGCCGAAAGGCGTTCCGTCTCAGGAAGAATTTTTAGCCAAATTTGTGGCGATCACCATTTTGTTTTCTTTCAGCGGCACGGGAATTTTCGGTGCCATGAACGAAGGCATGAGCGGCGATGCCAGTATTCTGATCGTAAAAGCCTTGCTGGATTTTTTCACCGCGATAATCTTTGCCACCACACTGGGCATTGCCGTCGCCACGATTTTTGTGCCGCAAACCTTGTTGCAGCTTATATTGGCTTACGGCGCGGTAGTGATTATTCCGTTAGTGACGCCGGAAATGCGGGCGGATTTCGGCGCGGTAGGCGGCATGCTGATGGTTGCGGCGGGCTTGCGTATCTGCGGTATCGCTATGTTTCGCGTGGCCAATATGCTGCCGGCATTATTTCTTGCCATGCCGGTTTCCGCCTTGTGGGGCGCGTTGTTCTGAGGCGCTCAATGCAACAGGGCGGAGTATAATCCGCCCCGTTTTGTTATAAATCCACCCGCAGCGATACCAGCAGCTGATCGATTTTGAAGTTCTCGGTATCGATAATTTCGAACTTATATTTATCATACAGCACAAAATCCGTTTTTTTCGGAATTTTACGCAGCATATACATCATAAAACCGCCCACGGTTTCATAATTTTCCTCACCGGGAAAAGAGGCAATATCCAGCGCGCGCATCACATCTTCCAGCGGCGTGGCGCCGTCAATCAGCCAGGAGCTTTCGTCACGGCGCACAATCTGTTCCTCCTCGCTGGACACTAACTCCCCCATTACGATGCTCATCACATCTTTCAGGGTAACGATGCCCACCACTAACGCATATTCGTTGACGATCACCGCGAAATCCTCACCGGCCGATTTAAACAGCTCCAGCACCTCGAACAGCGACAGCGTATCCGGGATAAACAGCGGTTTACGCAGCACCCGCTGATCGGTCAGCGCCACTTTCTGCTCCTGCAAATAGAGGGTCAGCAGCGAATGGGATTCCACATAACCCAGAATTTTATCCAGCCCCTGATCACAAATCAGCAGCTTGGAATGCGGGTTATCTTTGATCGTCGCCAGCACTTTATCGCGGGCAAAAGTGCGGTCTAAAAATACAATGTTTTCGCGCGTGGTCATGGTCGAAGTGACGGTACGTTCCTGCATATCGAAAATATTTTCGATCAGATAATGCTCCTGCGCTTTTAATACGCCCGCCTCCGCGCCGGCATCCACCAGCGCAACAATATCCTCGGAGGTCAGATTATCTTCCCGCTCGGTGGAAATTTTAAACAGCCGAAAAACGTTGTTGGCAATCGTATCAAATAACCAGACCAGCGGTTTAAACACCAGCATACTGAATTTCATCACCCGTACCGTACGCACCGCTACGGCTTCCGGACTGGTCATCGCCAACCGTTTCGGGATTAAATCCGCCAGTAAAATAAATGCCACGGTCACCAAAACGAAAGACAACCAAGAGGCCACCGATTCCACCGCCTGCAACGCAGTATAGCGGGCTAGCACGCTTTGCAAAAACGGACTGATGGCGCTTTCGCCGATCATCCCGCCCAAAATCGCCACCATATTCAGCCCGATTTGTACCACCGTAATAAAACGCCCCGGCTGCGCCTGTAGTTGCAGCACCATTTCCGCCCGTTCATCGCCTTCATGCGCCAGACTCTGCAATTTCAGTTTGCGCGCGCCGGCAAGCGAAATTTCAGCCGAAGAAATGACCGCACTAATCGCAATTAACAGAATTAAAATTAAAATCGCTTCCAATAAACCCATAATCTCGACTCTATCCGATTAACTAAAAACGACACTGGTGCGTAAACCCGCACCAGCCAACGGTATCAGGGCCTGACGCCCTTTGATGAGGTTATTTTTCGCTGTCAAACCAGCCGCGCACGAACTGCACGGAGAAAAACAGCGTAATCAGCAGGAAGAAATAGAAAATATAGGCCAGAATCGGGTGCGAGGCGCCCTCATCCAACGTCACTTCCTTAATTGAGGTGGCATTGCGGAACTCGTCAAACATCACGATACGCCAGCCGTAATATTTCACTTGAACCAGTTTATGCTCCACCGAAAAACTTTGCGCTTTGGCCTGCAAATCCGCCGATCCGAATTTGAAATAGAACGGAAATCCCCAGCGGGTATCTTCGTTCCGATAAACCATCACTTTACTTTCATTCGGCTTTTGGGTGTAAATGTAATACACATCACGGGTCGGGCCGTCCGCCGGGTTTGATTTGGTAATCGGGCCGTCTTTGTCCACCCGTTTAACTTCCACGCCGGTCACACGAGTAATTTCATAATGCGGCATCACATAGCTTATCACCGCAAATAAAAAACCGTGAAACGCCAAAATGGCGGCAAGGAAAAAATACTTTAAAAATTTTCTCATGTTGCTTTCCTTCGTTCAGCTGCGTTGATTTATTGTACATTAATTTTAAACAAACGCTCGAAATTTTGTGTCGTGATCTGCGCAAACGCCTCGGCCGACAGCCCTTTTAGGCTCGCCGTATATTCGCACACTTCGCGCACATAAGCCGGTTGGTTCTGTTTACCGCGGTAAGGCACCGGCGCCAGATACGGGCTGTCGGTCTCCACCAACAGGCGATCCGACGGCACCTTGCGCACCACGTCACGCAACGCCTGTGCATTTTTAAAGGTGATAATGCCCGATATGGAAATATACCATCCCATATCCAGCGCCTGTTTCGCCATTTCCCAGTTTTCGGTAAAACAGTGCAGCACGCCGCCGCACTTTTGCGCCTGATGTGCCTTCAGCAGCGCCAGCGTATCGTCCCGCGCACAGCGGGTATGCACGATAAGCGGTTTATTGAGCTGATTGGCAATCTCAATCTGCTGGGCAAACACCGCTTGCTGCACGGCTTTATTTTCCGCGCTGTAATAATAATCCAGCCCGGTTTCACCAATCGCCACCACTTTATCATCCGCCGCCAAACGCAGCAGGCGTTCGGGATCAAAGGCTTCGTCTTCCAAATCCAGCGGATGCACGCCGCAAGCCAGAGAAACGTTATCAAAGCCGCGCAGGCTGGGGTACATTTGCTCAAAACGGCTTAGAGTAACGCCCACCGCCAGCAAATGTTTTACCTCCCGCTGTGCCGCTTTCGCCACCACATCGGCAACGTTTTTATGTAAATTTTCATAATCCAGCGCATCCAAATGGCAATGGCTATCTACGATAAACATCGGTATTCCTTATTGATTGAAGTTAAATTCCGGCGCGATAACGCGTTTATCCCGCCTCAGGCGGCAAACACGTCGGTGATCAAGCGGGTTAAGCCGTCGAGCAGAATCAGTTCCTGATTGACCGCATTAATCTGCAATAAATCCGACCGCACTTTTTGCACAATATCATTGGCTTTCACTAAGCCCGGTGCAGTTTGTTGTCGGCTGAATTGTTCGATGCCGCGCGCCAGATCCGCGTTCATCCAACCCTGATGCACACCCAGTTTCGCTTTCAGACTATCGGCTAAAAAGGAGGCCAGCCAGTCCAGCTGTAGAAAAATCCGTTCCTTGTCAAAATAAGGCAATAATTCCAGCGGCGAACGGCGGGTATAAAACAGCCAGAACTGGCGCAGAAAAACCTTGCGGGTTTCCAGTAAGCCCTGCGCCAGCACATCCCGCGCCGCTAACGGACGCCCGTAACTGATGCGAAGTGCGGTGCGAATATCCTCAATTTCCGCCGCCTGTTGTTGCTGTAACCAAGCCTGCGCGATTTCCGCCGCCGGCTCTGCAATCAGCCATGCCTGACAGCGACTGTAAATAGTCGCCAACAACGGCGCGGACAAATCCGCCTGCAATAAAAAATAAGTATTCGGGCGCGGCTCTTCCAGCGTTTTCAGCAGGGCGTTCGCCGCCGCTTCGGTCAGCCGTTCCGCGGCGGTGATATACACCACTTTATTGCCGTTTTGCTGCGCATGCTGCATGACTTTTTCATTGACTTCGCGCACCTGCTCAATGCCGATATCTTTATTGTCAATGGATTCAAGACGGTAAAAATCCGGGTGATTGCCGGCATGAAACAAACGGCAGCCGTGGCATTGTCCGCAAGCCCGTAACGCCTGCGGCGCCTGACACATCAGCCACGCGGCGATATCCGAAATCAGCTGCTCCGTCCCCAATCCCGGATCGGAGCGAAACAGCAGCGCATGGTGGCCATGCCCCTGTCGAAAGGCGTTGATAATGTCGGCATAACGCTCGCTAAGCCAAGGATAATGTGTGTCCATATTATCAATTGTTTTCCACAAACTGTCTGACCGCCGCCTGAATATCGGCGCTGACCGGCCCGATTTGCCGTCCGGCATCAATCAGCACCGCTTTCGGGTCGGCAGCCACCAGTTCCAGATAACGCGCTCTGGTACGTTGAAAAAAATCCAGCTGCTGATTTTCGATCCGATCCAGCTCGCCGCGGCCTCTGGCACGCGCCAGCCCGACGGCGGGTTCAATATCCAGATACAGGGTAAAATCCGGTTCAAAATCCTTTAATACTGCGTGTTTTAAGGTGCGCAGCAGCTCCTGATCAATCCGGCGGCCGCCGCCCTGGTAAGCCTGTGAAGACAGATCATGGCGATCACCGATGACCCATTTGCCCTGCGCCAGCGCCGGTTTAATCACATTTTCCACCAGCTGCACCCGCGCCGCATACAACATCAGCAGTTCCGCCTTGTCAGTGATCGGCTCTTCCGTTTCATATTTAATCAGCTGACGCAGTTTCTCCGCCAGCGGCGTGCCGCCCGGTTCGCGGGTAAATACCAACTCCGTCACGCCTGCGGCATGCAGGGTTTGCACCACCGTCTGCAGTGCGGTGGTTTTGCCCGCGCCTTCCAGCCCTTCGATCACAATAAACTTGCCCGCTGTCATAAACTATCCTGTTATTTCGGTTTCTGTTGCGAACGATACCAGCGCAGATATTGCTGTACCGCCCGATTATGTTCCGCCAGCGTACGGCTGAACTGATGTCCGCCGCTGCCGTCCGCCACAAAATAAAGAAAATCGTGTTTTTCCGGCCGTGCCGCCGCCATTAAGGCGCTTTCGCTCGGCATGGCGATCGGCGTCGGCGGCAAACCGTCTATCACATAAGTATTGTAAGGGGTCGGCGCCTCTAAATCCTTACGCCGGATATTGCCGTCATACTGCTCGCCCATACCATAAATGACAGTCGGATCCGTCTGCAATTTCATATGCTTATTCAAACGGTTGATAAAAACGCCGGCCACTTTGCCACGCTCCGCCGCCAGCGCCGTTTCCTTTTCCACAATTGAGGCCAGAATCAGCAGCTGATAAGGATTTTCCAGCGGGAGATCGGCAGCGCGCTGCGACCATGCCTGCGCCAGCACGTTGCTCATGTGTGCCGAGGCGCGCTGCAACAGCTCAAGATCCGTCGAACCCGGTGTGTAGTGATAAGTATCGGGATACAGCCAGCCCTCAATTTTGGCCGGCGCGGCAGCATCCTGCGGCAATGCCAGCAGGCTATAAATTTCCGCCTCGCTTTTGCCCTGCAGGGTTTGTGTTAAGTGCGGTGCGTTTTCCACCTTTTTACGCCAGCTTTTAAAGGTATCGCCCTCAATAAACTGAACGCTGAACTGCGCTTCTTTCCCGGCGTTCAGCACCTGTAGCAGATCGCCGACGGTATGCACGCCGTTGAGGGAATAGGTTCCCGCTTTGATTTTATTCAGCTGCGGTTGTAATTTCAGCAGCCAAGGCAGCAGGCGGGCATCTTGTAGCAAACCTTCCCGCTCCAGCAATGCCGCCAGTTTGCCGCCGGTGGTGCCGCGTTCCAGCGTCAGCAATTGATCCTGACCTTGCACGGAAACCGGTTGTTCGACAAAGTGCGAAACCTGTTGATAGCCCCAAAACACCGCACCGCCGGCGATAATCAACAAGCATAAACCGACCCAAAAACACTTCTTCATACAAACAGTTAATCATTCATTAAAAAAATTAACGGCAAGTTTAACACAGGACAACCAAAAAGTGCGGTCAATTTTTTAGCGAAAAAATCGACCGCACTTTAGTTTGTAAGACGGCGGACAAAAGCCGCCGGGCGGATTAGAACAATACGCGGGCGCGGATGGTGCCGTCGATGGCGCGTAACTGTTGCAGCAATTCGCTGCTGTCTTCGGTTTCCACATCAATCACCACATAGCCGATTTTCGGGTCGGTCTGCAAATATTGCGCCGCCACGTTAATATTGGCATCGACAAACAACTGGTTGATTTTATTAAGAATACCCGGACGATTTTGATGAATATGCAGCAGGCGTTTGGCGGTGCTGTGTTCCGGCAAGGACACTTCCGGGAAATTCACCGCCGATAAGGTGGAACCGTTATCGGAATATTTGACGAATTTGGTCGCCACTTCGGTACCGATATTTTCCTGTGCTTCCGCGGTGGAACCGCCGATATGCGGAGTCAACAGCACGTTATCGAATTCACGCAGCGGGGAAACGAATTCTTCGTTAATCGAAGCCGGCTCCTGCGGGAATACGTCAATCGCCGCGCCGCGGATTCGCCCGGCTTTCAGCGCCTGTGCCAGCGCATCGATATCCACCACGGTACCGCGCGCCGCATTGATAAAAATACAATCCTGTTTTAACTGCGCGATGCGTTCGGCGCTCATTAAATTTTTGGTCGAGGCATTTTCCGGCACATGCAGCGAAATCACATCACAGCCGGATAATAATTCTTCCAGCGTACTGACCTGCTGCGCGTTGCCGAGCGGCAATTTGGTTTCCAGATCATAGAAAAAGACGTTCATCCCCAGCGATTCGGCCACAATACTCAATTGCGAACCGATATGCCCGTAACCGACGATGCCCAGTTTTTTACCGCGCACTTCATGCGAGCCGACGGCGGATTTGTTCCATACGCCGCGATGCACCTGTGCATTCGCCTGCGGGATATTGCGCATTAACAGCAAAATTTCGCCCAACACCAGCTCCGCCACCGAACGGGTATTGGAAAACGGCGCATTAAACACCGGAATACCGCGCGCTTTTGCTGCCTCCAGATCCACCTGATTGGTGCCGATACAAAAACAGCCGATAGCAATCAGCTTGCCGGCATGCTCCAGAATTTCAGCGGTCAGATGCGTACGCGAGCGCAACCCGACGAAGTGCGCATCCTTAATCGCCTCTTTTAATTCCGCCGGCTCCAGCGCTTTTTTGTGATATTCGATATTGGTGTAACCTGCCGCGTGTAATACGTCCAACGCGTTTTGGTGTACGCCTTCCAAAAGTAAAAACTTAATTTTTGATTTATCCAGCGATACTTTGGCTGTCATGTTTGCTCTCCGTTGTTATGATTATTCAATAATTTTGCTGCCGTCGGGCGTCCCGACAATAATAATATCCGCCGCGCGCAGGGCAAAAATCCCGTTAGTGACCACGCCGGCGACATTATTTAAGGTTTTTTCCATTTCCACCGGATTCATGATTTTAAAATTATATACATCTAAAATCACATTACCGTTATCGGTCACAACGCCCTCACGGTATTCCGGCGAACCGCCTAATGCAACCAGTTTGCGCGCCACTTGCGAACGCGCCATAGGAATCACTTCCACCGGCAAGGCGAATGTAGAGCCTAACACATCTACCTGTTTGCTGCTATCCACGATGCAGATGAATTTTTTTGCTAATGCGGCCACAATTTTTTCACGTGTCAGCGCCGCACCGCCGCCTTTAATCATCATTTTCTGCGGATTGACCTCATCGGCGCCGTCCACATAAATGTCCAGACTGGAAACATCATTGGCGCTGAATACCTCAATGCCTTGTTTTCGCAATAATTCTTCTGAATGTTTGGAGGCCGCCACCGCACCTTTGATTTGATTTTTCATCGTGCCGAGCGCATCGATAAAACAGTTTACCGTCGAACCGCTGCCGACGCCGACAATCGTATCCGCTTTCACATAGGCCAACGCCGCCTGCGCCGCCTGTTTTTTCATTGTTAATTGATCCATATATCATCCTTTATGCAGGCGGAAAATAAGCTGCCGCCCGAAGTAAACGTTTGCCTGTAACCGCCATACTTTAATGCTATTGCAGGGGATAAACAAGCCCTATTCCGGTAAAAAGCCGGCCAACAGTTCGTTTAAAAACAACTTGCCCCGTTCCGTCACCTGCCAAGTGCGGTCGGTTTGCGTAATATATTGCTGCGCCAACGCCCAATTCGTCTGCTTGCGCACCGTTTCAATCGACAGCCCGGTCAGCCGGATAAAATCCTGTTTCGGTACGGGTTCCAGCAGGCGAAAGCGGTTCATAAAAAATTCAAAGGGACGATCCGCCGCCTCCACCGCCTTTTCTTCATAGCGATAGTCGCCGCGCAGATAACCTTGCGGGTGTTTGGTTTTGGAAAAGCGGATGATGTTGCCGTCGGCAAAACTCAGCTTCCCGTGCGCGCCGCAACCGATCGCCAGATAATCGCCGAAACGCCAGTAATTCAGATTATGCCGGCACTGATAGCCGGGCTTGGCATAAGCGGAGGTTTCGTATTGCCGGTATCCCGCCTGCGTCAGCAAACGGTGTCCCTGTTCGAAGATCGTCCACAGCTCATCGTCATCGGGCAGCCGCGGCGGTCGGGAAGCAAACAGGGTATTCGGTTCAATCGTCAGCTGATACCAGGATAAATGCGGCGGCGCCAGCGCAATCGCCTGACGCAAATCGGCCAGCGCCTGTGCCGTATTTTGCTGCGGCAGTCCGTGCATCAGATCCAGATTGAAAGATGTTACTCCGCAAACGCGGGCAAAACCGACCGCACTTTTGGCCTCTTCGGCATTGTGAATCCGCCCCAAGCGTTGCAGTTTTTCATCGTCAAAACTTTGAATGCCCATGGAAATACGGTTGACACCGCCCTCGGCATAACCGATAAAACGCTGCGCTTCCGCCGTGCCGGGATTGGCTTCCAGCGTAATTTCAATCTTGGCGTCGAAGGCAATACGCTGCCGGATGCCGTGCAATAAACAAGCGATGCCGTCGGCGGAAAACAGGCTCGGCGTGCCGCCGCCGATAAAAATGGAATGCAGCGGCCGTTGCCCGACGCTGTCACGGTAACGCGCCAGGTCCTGATCCAGATCCGCCAACAAATGGCGCAGATAATCCCGTTCGGGAATCGCGCCTTTTTGCGCATGAGAATTAAAATCGCAATAGGGGCATTTCTGTACGCACCAGGGAATATGAATATACAGACTTAACGGCGGCAAGCTCAGCATTATTTCAGGCGCTCTTTCAGTACCGCCAGCGCTCTGGCGCGGTGAGAGACGGTTTTCTTCTCCGCACTTTCCAGCTCGGCAAAGGTGGCGTTTTTAGGCGGGTAGAAAAACAGGCTGTCATAACCGAAGCCGTTCGTGCCTTTTTCCTCGAAAGTAATATGGCCGTGGCATTCGCCCTCGGCAATAATCGGCGACGGATCGCCTGCATGTTGCAACAGCACAATGCAGCTGACAAATTTTGCCTGCCGTTTGTCCGCCGCAATGTGCGCCAGATTCGTCAGCAGTTTGCGCCGGTTTTCCCGATCGGCATGTTCGCCCTCCACACCGGCATAACGGGCGGAATATAATCCCGGCTCACCGTCCAGCGCCGACACCACCAGCCCGCTGTCGTCGGCTATCGCCGGCAGACCGGACATTTTTGCCGCGTGGCGCGCTTTTAAAATGGCGTTTTCCACGAAGGTCAGGCCGGTTTCCTGCGGGCTTTCAATGCCCAGATCCGATTGTGCGATCACCTCGAAACCGAAGTTTTCCAGCACGTCGGCCATTTCTTTCACTTTGCCTTGATTGCCGGTGGCAAGTACGATTTTTTGCGTCATGTTCGCTCCTTGAGTCATTTAAAGTGCGGTTAATTATACGCTTAAAATAACAAAAGCCGAATACCCGAAGGTTCCGGCTTTGTAAACGATTTCAGACTGCGATTACTGCAAGCTGATGCGCCCTTTGTTTTTGTCTAAAGTGGCCTTACCGATGCCTTGCACCTCCAGCAATTGTTCAAGCGCGGTAAAGTTACCGTGTTTTTCGCGATACTCGACCACCGCCTGTGCTTTCTTCGCCCCGATACCGAGCAGGGATGTTTCGATCTCTTGCGCGCTCGCCGTGTTGATATTCAGCTTATCGCCGACCACAACCTCCGTGCTCTGCCGCCCGTCGGACACATCTTCTGCCGGCGATACCTGTTGCGCCGACGCCGTCCCGCTGCACAGGGCGACTAAGAAAAATATTGCGCTGAAAAGCGCGTTAACTGATTTCATATATTGTCCTTTTGTCAAGTTAAGCCGTCGTTGGGATTACGCCAACGGGCGTTACTCTGTGCCAAAGGACAACAATTCGCAATCGGCGCCGCACGGTTTTACGATCCGGATCGCAAAGCGGAGAAAAAGTGCGGTAAAAAAGTACGTTGTTTTTCCGCTCCCGGTTCCGATTGACACGGCGGGCGCGCCGCATAAACCGTTAGCCGACCGCTTGCACGCGCAGTTCTTTCGGCACTTCAAATACGGTATTTTCTTCGCAGCCCTGCAACTCCTCCACCGTTTCCACGCCCAGCGCTTTCAAGCGTGCAATCACCGACTGCACCAGCACTTCGGGTGCCGAGGCGCCGGCGGTGACGCCGATAACCTCAACCTGATTGAGCCACTGCGGATCAATATCACCGGCTTCATCAATCAGCTTGGCGGTTACGCCCATCCGGGAGGCCAGTTCCGCCAGCCGGTTGGAGTTGGACGAATTTTTCGAGCCGACCACAATCACCAGATCCGATTGTTTCGCCAGTTCGCGTACCGCTTGCTGCCGGTTGGTGGTGGCATAGCAAATATCGTTTTTACGCGGCCCCTGAATGGCAGGGTATTTTTGCTTCAGCGCGTCGATCACCTCGCTGGTGTCGTCAATCGACAGCGTGGTCTGGGTCATAAAGGTGATGTCTTCATCGTTGCGCAGAGACAATTTAGCGATATCCTGCACGTCTTCCACCAGATAAATTCCGCCCTCGCGGTTATCATACTGCCCCATCGTGCCTTCCACTTCCGGGTGGCCTTCGTGCCCGATCAGAATCGCTTTGGTGCCTTTGCGACTGGCGCGCGCCACCTGCATATGCACTTTAGTGACCAGCGGGCAGGTAGCGTCGAACACTTTCAGTTCGCGCCGTTTTGCTTCCTGACGTACCGCCTGCGACACACCGTGGGCGGAAAAAATCACAATCGCACCGTCCGGCACTTCGTCCAGTTCTTCCACAAACACCGCACCGCGCTCACGCAATCCGTTCACCACAAAACGGTTATGCACCACTTCATGCCGCACATAAATCGGGGCGCCGTGAATTTCCAGCGCCAGCTCCACGATACTAATGGCACGATCCACGCCGGCGCAGAATCCGCGCGGATTGGCTAAAATAATCTTCATGCTTGCTCGCTCTTTGCTTTATCGCCGTTTTTCAGCGCGTCCAGCGCCAGCAACGCGGCGCCGACGCAAATGGCGATATCCGCCACATTAAAGACCGGATAATGCCAGTCCCGCCAGTAAAAATCCAGAAAATCCACCACGAAACCGTGATAAGCGCGATCCGCCATATTCGCCAGCGCACCACCGATAATCAGCGCATAGGCGCTGTTTTGTAAGCGTTGGCATGCGTCGTTTTTATACAGGAAATACACCAGCATCAGCGAAATCGCGATCGCCAGTAAAATAAAGAAGTATTGCTGCCAGCCGGAATGGGTGGCTAAAAAACTGAACGCCGCGCCGGGATTGCGCACATAAGTCAGATTAAATAGCGGCAGGACAGGCACGCTTTCGTATAACTCAAAACGGGTGACGACCAGATATTTGCTCGCCAGATCGGCAATAAAGGCGATGAGGCTCAGCCATAAAAATGAAAGTCCGGTTTTGTTGCTGGACATAAATGTTCCTACTTATGAAAAGTGCGGTCAAATTAACCGCACTTTTTTGACTTTGATACGGATTAGGCGAATCGTCTGACTTCGCCCTGTCCTTCCACATTTTCCACACAGCGCGAACACAGGGACGCCTCGTCTTTGCTGTCGGAATAATGCCAGCAGCGCGGACATTTATGCTTGGCGGAACGCACCACTTTCACCGCCAGCCCTTGCAGTTCGCCCTCTGCCACATCCGCCTGCGCCAGCGGTTTAACTTCCGCTTTCGAGGTGATCAGCACGAAGCGCAGCTCGTCTTGCAATTGCGCCAGCAACGCCGCATAGCGCTCGTCGGCGTAAATCGTCAGCTCCGCTTCCAGCGCCGCGCCGATAATTTTCTCATTACGCGCCTGTTCCAGCACGCGGTTAATTTCATCGCGCACGGTCAGAATCTGCTGCCAGTACTGATCGTCCATCGCTTCGTTTTCATCCAGCGCAAACAGGTCGTCATAAAATTCTTCGGTAAACACAAATTCGCCGCGCTCGCCCGGAATGTAACGCCAGATTTCATCGGCGGTAAAGGACAGAATCGGCGCAATCCAGCGTACCAGCGCTTCGGCGATATGCCACAGCGCGGTCTGGCAGCTGCGGCGGGCAAGGCTGTCCGCTTTGGTGGTATATTGGCGGTCTTTGATAATATCCAGATAAAAAGATCCCATTTCGATTGAGCAGAACTTCATTAAGCGCTGCACGACCGCATGGAACTGATAATTATCATAGGCGTCTTTAATTTCGTTCTGCGCCCGCAATGCGCAATCCACTGCCCAGCGATCCAGCGCAATCATCTCCTGCGGTTGTACTTTATCGCGTTGCGGATCAAAGCCGTTCAGATTCGCCAGCAGGAAGCGCGCCGTATTACGGATACGACGATAAGCGTCGGCGGCGCGGTTAAGGATATTGTGAGACACGGCAATCTCGCCGGTATAATCGGTGGACGCCACCCACAGGCGCAGAATATCGGCGCCGTTTTTGTTCCATACTTCGCTCGGTAAAATGGTGTTGCCGAGGGATTTGGACATTTTGCGCCCTTTTTCATCCACCGTGAAACCGTGGGTTAATACCTGATGATACGGCGCTTTACCGTCCGTTGCGGTGGACAGCATTAAAGAAGACATAAACCAGCCGCGGTGCTGATCGGAACCTTCAAGGTACATATCCGCCGACAAACCGTGAAACTCCGGACGCTGCGCCACGACGGAGGCATAAGTGGAGCCGGAATCGAACCATACATCCAGCGTATCCGGCACTTTATGATAGGTTTTGGCATCTTCACCGAGCAGCTCGGCCGGATCCAAATCCCACCATGCCTGAATGCCTTCTTTTTCCACCCGTTTAGCCACTTCTTCCAACAGTTCCGAGGTGCGCGGATGCAACTCTTCCGTTTCGTTGTGTACGAACAGCGTCATCGGCACGCCCCAGGTACGCTGGCGTGAAATACACCAGTCCGGACGGTTCGCCACCATGGTGTCGATGCGCGCTTCGCCCCAGCTTGGGATCCAGCGCACTTGTTTGATTTCTTTTAACGCCTGCGCGCGCAGCCCTTGGGTTTCCATACCGATAAACCATTGCGGCGTCGCACGGAAAATAATCGGGGTTTTATGCCGCCAGCAATGCGGATAGCTGTGTTTAATGCGTTCCAGTTTCAGCAGCGTACCGGTTTCGCGCATTTTGGCGATCACTAAATCATTGGCTTCAAATACGCCTTTACCGGCAAAAAACGGCGTCGTGGAAATAAATTTCCCGTCGTTGCCGACCAGCCCCGCCATATCCAGCTGATATTTCTGCGATACGATATAGTCGTCCAGACCGTGATCCGGCGCGGTATGCACCAAACCGGTACCGCCGTCGGTGGTCACATGATCACCGAAAATAAACGGCACATCAAACTCATAGAACGGGTGATTGAAACGCAGCAGCTCCAGCTCGGCGCCTTTCGCCGTTCCTAATACCTCAATCTGCTCGATCCCGACCGCTTTTTGCACCTCTTCCACCAGCGCTTGGGCTAAAATGACCCGTTCGTCACCGAACTGAACCAGTTGATAATCCAGTTCCGGATTAATCGCAATAGCGCGGTTGGACGGCAGCGTCCAAGGGGTGGTGGTCCAGATAACCGCTGCAATCTGCCCGTGGCCTTTGCCCTGCGCATGGAATTTTTCTTCCACCACAGCCGGATCCACGGCGCGAAAACGCACATAAATCGACGGCGACACTTTATCTTCATATTCCACTTCCGCTTCCGCCAGCGAAGAACCGCAATCCAGACACCAGTGCACCGGTTTGGAACCTTTATACAGGTGACCGTTGGCAATCACTTTGCCCAAGGTACGGATAATGCTGGCTTCCGTATCAAAATTCATGGTCAGATAAGGATTATCCCAATCGCCCAGCACACCCATGCGGATAAAATCAGCTTTCTGCCCTTCAACCTGTTCTTTGGCGTAAGCGCGGCAGGCCTGACGGAATTCTGCGGCGGAGACTTTTTCATTCGGTTTTCCGACAATGCCCTCCACTTTTAACTCGATCGGCAGACCGTGACAATCCCAGCCCGGCACATAAGGCGTATCGAAACCCAGTGCGGTTTTTGATTTCAGAATAATGTCTTTCAGAATTTTATTCACTGCATGACCGAGATGTAGCGTCCCGTTCGCATACGGCGGGCCGTCGTGCAGAATAAAGGTTTTCTTGCCTTTCGATGCCGCCCGGATTTGCTGATAAAGTTTTTTCTCATACCAGTTTTTCAGCATATCCGGCTCACGTTTCGCCAAATCACCACGCATCGGAAAGCCGGTTTCCGGCAGGTTCAGCGTGTTTTTATAATCTACAGTTTCATTCGACATGTGTTTATTCCAGGTTGTCAATATTAAAAAATAATCTGCTTATCAGGCGCAGACGAATTGCAGCATTATACGCATAAATGCGGCAAGATTAAAGGCTGAATTGCGCGCCGGGAAAGGAGCGGAATGCGTAGCTACGCGCGTTTGCGGCGCAGTTTTTTCACCAGTAACGGCAGGCTGACGGATAAAAAAGTCGCCGCCATCACCAGCGACATTCCGATACCGCTGACTAAGGAAAAACTTTCGCCCAGCACCAGCACCGCCAACAACACGCCGAATACCGGTTCCAGCGTAATCAGAATGCCGGATATATTGGCGCTCACCTGCTGCAATCCTTTATTAAACAGCAGCATGGCAAACCAGGTACAGGCAACGGCAAGATACACCACCGCGGCAATGCCGTTAACCGTCGGCGTAATCTGCCAGTTGCGGGTGAATAATAAGGTAAACGGCAGGCATAACAGGGCGCCGAGCACTAAAATACAGTTGGTGTAAACCTGCGGATTGATTTCTTTCATCACGCTTTTGCCTAAATACAGACAAAGGGCAAAAATCACTTCCGCCAACAGAACTAAAAAACAGCCCCAGACACTGATTTCACCGTCATCCGGGCTGCCGGAGACCACCAGCGCAATACCGATAAACGCCAGCGCACTTAATATCCAGTCGATAGGTTTGGCCTGCTGACCGAAAAACAGGCGTCCGATAAACACCACCAGCAACGGCTCCATGCCGACAATGGTGCTGGCGCTGGCGGCGGAAGTATAATACAGACCGATAAACTGCAAATTAAGCACCAGCGGCAGATTCATCATCGCCAGCAGCCACACTTTGCCGCGTAAGTGCGGCGGAATGCGGCGATAATTCCGTTTAAACAGCGGCAATAAAAGCAGGGCGGAAATCATCAGTCGGATCTGTACGGTAAGCGCCGGATCAAAGGTTTCATACGAAAATTTGCCGGCAATCAGCGAACTGGCCCAAATCGTCACCGCCGCAATCAGGTACCACATATTTCGTCCCGATGGGCAAAAAAGGCGCGCGCCACTTCGGCATCGCGCGTAATCTGCGCTTTCAGCCGTTCAAAAGAAGGGAATTTGATTTCGTTGCGCAACTTATAGCAAAACTCAACCTGTACATTCTGACCGTACAGATCACGGTCGAAATCAAACAGATGGACTTCCAGTAACTGCTTTACCCCGTTGACGGTCGGCCGTTTGCCGATATTCGCTACGGCACAGAAAATCTCATCGTTTTTTAACCGCACTTTTACCGCATACACCCCTTTTACCGGATTGACCTGACGGTGCAGGCTGATATTGGCGGTGGGAAAACCGATAGTGCGCCCCAGTTTATGCCCGTGAATCACCCGGCCGAAAATCCGATAGGGTTTGCCGAGCAGTTTTTCTGCGCCGGCCAGATCATCGTTCGCCAGCGCCTGACGGATTGCGGTACTGCTGATACGCTGATTGTCCAGACGGAAACTGCGGTTATCTTCCACCGTAAAACCGAATTGTGCGCCGGCACGCTGCAACAGCGCAAAATCGCCCGCACGCTTGGCGCCAAAGCGGAAATCATCACCGATGCTGAGAAATTTCACCTGCAGGTGCGCCGCCAGCCAGTCGGCGATAAACTGCTGCGCGCTCAACGCGGCAAAAGTGCGGTCGAATTTTACGCAGAAAACATAATCCACCCCGGCCTGCGCCAGATAATACAGCTTATCGCGCAGCCGCATCAGACGCGCCGGCGCCTTCTGCGCCAGAAAATATTCGCTCGGCTGCGGTTCGAACAGCATCACCACCATCGGCAATCCCAAGGCGTCGGCTTTGGCGCGCAAATGACGCAATACCGCCTGATGTCCCAGATGAACGCCGTCGAAATTACCGATAGTCAGCGCACAGCCCTGTTGGCGTAAAAGTGCCGGAAGATTGTGAATACCGCGAATAAGGCGCATGAATTGATCCGTCTAACATTGAAATAATGGCAGATTATACGCATAAATCGGACAAGATTAAAGGCGAGTCTGTCCGCCCGACGGCATCAGGCGGCAGAATTAAAAGACATGATGTTCAAATAAAATCCGGATTGCGATAAAAATCAGCATCGCACCGCCCAGCAACTCGGTTTTGTTTTTCAGTTTACTGCCCAGCAAATGCCCGCCTTTTACCCCGATAATCGACAACAGCATGGTAATCAAACCGATAATCACAATGGCACTGAAAATATCGACCGACAAAAAAGCGAACGACACGCCGACCGCCAGCGCGTCGATGCTGGTCGCCAGTCCGAGCGCCAGCAGCGATTTGCAGCTGAAATTATCATCGCATTGTTCTTCCTGCTTGGCGCTGAAACCATTTTTCAGCATATTGATACCGATAATCATCAGCAACGCAAAAGAAACCCAGTGATCAATATCCCGGATGGATTCGCTGAACTGAATTCCCAACACAAAGCCGAGCAACGGCATTCCCGCCTGAAACAGCCCGAAATAAATCCCGGTTTTCAGCGCGTTGCGCCATTGAAAGGAAGACGATGACAGACCCTTGCAAACCGAAACGGCGAAAGCGTCCATTGACAGCCCGAAAGCTATCACCCACAGTGCATAAAAACTCATAACAATAAAATACGGCAAAATAAAGTGTGCGGATTATAGAACAAAACCCGCGTGCTTTTTTATAGCCAGATCAAAAAAAGGGTAAAAAACGGGCGCCTGAATGCCTCTGAAAGACGCGCCCTGAAATTATTTACCGATACAAAACGAACTGAAAATATGACCTAGCAAATCGTCGGAAGTAAACTGCCCGGTGATTTCGCCAAGGTGGGTCTGCACGATACGCAGCTCTTCGGCCAACAATTCGCCGGCATGAAATTCCACCAGCTGAATAAGCCCGGCGTGCAGATGTGCCGATGCCTGCTGTAAGGCCTCCAAATGACGGCGCCGAGCCAGAAAACCGCCTTCCGTGCCGGTTTGATAACCCATCGACTGCTTCAAATGCTCGCGCAGCAAATCAATGCCCTGCCGGGTTTTCGCCGACAGGCAAATCACGCTATAACCGTCCCGCTCGGAAATCCCTTCGTGCTCGCCGCTTAAATCTGCTTTATTGCGCACCACCGTCAGCGGAATATCTTTCGGTAATTTCGCCAGAAATTCCGACCGCACTTGCGCCCAATCCTGACTATTATCGGTGCTGTCCTGCATCAGCAAAATCCGATCCGCCTGTTCGATTTCGTCCCACGCGCGGCTGATGCCTATCCGCTCCACTTCGTCGGTGGCATCACGCAAACCGGCGGTATCGATAATATGCAGCGGCATGCCGTCAATATGAATATGCTCACGCAGCACATCGCGCGTAGTGCCGGCGATGTCCGTCACAATCGCCGCTTCCCGTCCGGCCAGGGCGTTAAGCAGACTGGATTTGCCTGCATTCGGCCGTCCGGCGATCACCACTTTCATGCCTTCGCGCAAAATCGAACCTTGCCGGGCCTCCGCGCTGACGCTATCCAGCTGAGCGATAATATCGCGCAGCTGCCCTTCGATTTTACCGTCCGCCAGAAAATCGATCTCCTCATCGGGAAAATCAATCGCCGCTTCCACATAAGTGCGCAGATAAATCACCGCGTCCACCAGCTGATTAATTTTGCGCGAAAATTCCCCTTGCAGGGATTTCAGCGCCGAACGCGCCGCCTGCGCCGAGCTGGCGTCAATCAAATCGGCAATGGCCTCCGCCTGCGCCAGATCGAGCTTATCATTTAAAAACGCCTGTTCGGAAAACTCGCCCGGCCGCGCCAGACGCACGCCGTCGATTTGCACGATGCGTTGCAGCAGCAGATCGAGCACCACTTGCCCGCCGTGTCCCTGCAATTCCAGCACATCTTCGCCGGTAAAGGAGTGCGGCGCTTTGAAATACAGGGCAATTCCCTGATCGAGCACGCTGCCGTCGGCGTCTTTAAACGGCAAGTAATCCGCCATCCGCACTTTTGGGCATTTTCCCAGCACCTGTTGCGCCACCTCCGCCGCCAGCGGGCCGGAAACGCGCAGAATACCGATTCCGCCACGGCCGATAGGCGTGGCCTGTGCTACGATTGTGTCTTTCATAAAAACTTTCCTAAATTTAACCGCACTTTTAGCAGACCCAAAGTGCGGTGCTTATTTTCTGAGAAAATCAGAATCGGTTGCCGACTCATAAAATAAAAGGTATCCGTCGATACCTTTTTCGTTGTTTGTCTCGGACTTATTTGGCGCGCGAATGCAAGCCTTTTTTCTCCAAGCCGCGATAAATCAATTGTTGCTGCACGATGGTGATCAGGTTGGAGACCAGCCAGTATAATACCAGCCCCGCCGGGAAGAACAGGAAGAACACCATAAAAATCAGCGGCATAAATGTCATGACTTTCTGCTGCATCGGATCAGCCACCGGGGTCGGCGACATCTTCTGCAACAGGAACATAGACGCGCCCATTAAAATCGGCAGAATATAATACGGATCCTGCGCCGATAAATCCTGAATCCAGCCGAAGAACGGCGCATGGCGCAATTCCACCGCTTCCATAAAGGTCCAGTACAGGGCGATGAAAATCGGCATTTGCAGCAGAATCGGCAAACAACCGCCCAGCGGGTTCACTTTTTCTTCTTTATACAACTTCATCATTTCCTGACTCATACGCTGGCGGTCATCGCCGAAACGTTCGCGCATTTCCTGTAGTTTCGGCTGCAACATGCGCATTTTCGCCATCGAAGTATATTGCGCTTTGGTCAGCGGATATAAAATCGCTTTCACCACCAAGGTCACGCCGATAATCGCCAGCCCCCAGTTATGCACCAGACTCTGAATCAGCGTCAGCAATTTGAATAACGGTTTGGCGATAAACCATGCCCAGCCGTAATCCACGGTTAAATCCAGGTGATTGGCCACCTCCGCCATTTGATTTTGCAGTTTCGGGCCGGTCCACAGCTTGCTGGTAATGGTTTCGCTCGCACCGGCAGGCACCGTAACCACCGGGCCGCGATAACCGATGGAACCGATATTATTCGCCTTGTCGGTTAAGGTATAAAGCCGGTTGTCGGCATCCTGATCCGGGATCCAGGCGGAAACGAAATAATGCTGCAAAATCGCCACCCAGCCGGCTTTGGTATCCACGGCCAGATTGGCTTTCTGCATATCATCGAAACTGTATTTTTTATAATTGGTTTCGGAAGAGGAATAAGCGCCGCCGGTATAAGTCGGCATCGCCATGCTGCCGGAACTTTCCACTAAGGTGTGGCGCAGCTGGCCGTAAGGCTCCACTTCAATCGCACTGCCGCTTTGGTTATCAATTTCATAATTGACCGCCACATCATATTCACCGCGTTTCAGCACGAAGACTTTACGGTATGTCACGCCGTTTTTCTCAAGGGTCAGCGGCACGCGTAATTCGTCCTGTCCGTCCGCCAGACTGAACTGTTCGCCGTCCGCCTGATAATTCGCCCGTCCCGCTTTGCTGTCGATACCGTCTTTACCGATTAAACCGCTTTGCGCGATATAAATATGTTCCGGGCTATTGCGCAGCAGCACAAACGGCGTATCGGAATGTAATTCGGCATCGTATTTCAGTAATTCGGAACCGATCACATCGCCGCCCAGCGTATCCACCTGCAGGCGGAATACATCGTTTTGCAGGGTAATAATTTTACCTTTTAGTTGCGCATCGCTGGCAATCGCGGCAACCGATGAGGCGGAAGCTGCCGGCATATCGGCCGTTTTGGCTTGTTCAGTCGCAACGGGTTTCGGCGTATGGTAGTCAATCTGCCATTGCTGATAAACCAGAAAAGAAATAAAGAGTAGTGCTAGCACCAAAAGGCTACGTCTTGAATCCATTATTCGTTCTCTTTTTTGTTATTAGTTTTCGGCGGCACGGGATCGTATCCGCCGGCGTTCAAAGGATGACATTTTAATATACGTTTCACGCTAAGCCAACTACCTTTTACTGCGCCGTGCGTTTTTAACGCCTCCACGGCGTAACAGGAACAGGTCGGGGTAAAACGGCAGCGCGGGCCGATCATCGGGCTTATCACCAGCTGATAAAAACGGACAATGCCGATCAGGATTTTCGAGCCAAACGAATGTGACGCTGCCATAATTTATCCAAAGTCAGAAATAACGCGCGGTTATCCAGTTTACCGATGCCCTGTTTGGCCACAATCACAAAATCGTAAGCCGGCAGCTGATGTTGCCGTATGCGGAAACTTTCGCGGCAAATCCGTTTGATCCGGTTGCGATCATGGGCGCGCTTTAAATGCTTTTTCGCCACGGCCAGACCAAGACGGCAGCAAGACAGGTGATTCGGACGGGCAAGAATGGTAATTTCAGGGGTGCTCGCACGCAGCGGTTGTTGAAAAACGTATTTGAATTGAACGGGAGTCAGCAGACGCAGCTCCCGCGGAAAGTTTAGCGTAATCACACCGATAAAATCAGTGATTATGCGGATAAACTTTTACGACCTTTAGCACGGCGACGAGCCAAAACCTGACGGCCGTTTTTAGTCGCCATACGCGCACGGAAACCGTGAGTACGGCTGCGTTTTAATACGGAAGGTTGGAATGTACGTTTCATAACTATAATCTACCTAAATCAAAATTGTCGAATCATTGCCTTTGACGTTTAGATAGCCAAAAACAGAGATACTTGAAACAAGGGTTACTAAAATAAGGAACGGAATTGTAATCTGAAATTCGGCGTTCGTCAAATCAGAATAGGCGAAATCAAAGAATAAATCTTCGTTCCCGCCGATATCAAGCATAAAAGCGCGGGGAATTATACGTTTTTTGCGGAAAATCTCAAGTGAGGTTTTTCAACTTTTTTGCGCCTCGGCTAAAGATCTTTGCCGGAGTTTATTGTAAAATTAGGCGGATTCGCACCGCACTTTTTTCGCGGACAATTCTAATATTTTGATTTATAAAAGATAATATAACAATGAAACCGAATCTATCGTCACTTTGGCAGGATTGCCTTTTACAATTACAGGAGCAAATTTCAGCAACGGATTTCAGCACCTGGCTGCGTCCGCTGCAGGCGGACATCGCGGCCGAAAATACGATGATCCTTTATGCCTCAAACGTGTTTGTAAAAAACTGGGTGGAAACGCATTATCTTGAACAGATCAGCCGACTGGCGCAGCAATTTACCCAAAACGGCAGTTTTATCGTGAAAGTGCAGGAAGGTACCAAACCTGTCGCCAAACCGCCAATCAGACCCGCGCAAGCGCCTGAAGCCGCGCCCGCGGCGGAAAATGCGGCGCAGACCGCTTATCGTTCCAATCTGAACAGCAAACATATTTTCGACAATTTCGTCGAAGGTAAATCAAACCAGCTGGCACGCGCGGTGGCGCAGAAAGTGGCGAATAATCCCGGCGAGCAAAGCGCCAATCCGCTGTTTTTATACGGCGGCACCGGTTTGGGTAAAACTCACTTGCTGCACGCGGTCGGCAACGGCATCGTAAGCGGCAATCCGAACGCGAGGGTGATTTATATTCACGCCGAACGGTTTATGCAGGAATATGTGAAAGCGCTGAAAGCGGATCGCATGGAAAACTTTAAAAAATTCTACCGCACTTTGGACGCCCTGCTGATTGACGATATTCAGTTTTTCGCCGGCAAAGACGGCACGCAGGAAGAATTTTTCCATATTTTCAATTCGTTATTCGAAAGCAGCCGGCAGATTATTCTGACCTCCGATCGTTATCCGAAGGAAATTGAAAAAATCGAAGACCGCCTCAAATCCCGTTTCGGCTGGGGGTTAAGTATCGCTATCGAACCGCCGGAGTTGGAAACCCGGGTGGCGATTCTGCTGAAAAAGGCGGAAGAAAAAGCCATGCATCTGCCGGAAGAAGTGGCGCTGTTTATCGGCCAGAAACTGCGTACCAACGTGCGCGAACTGGAAGGCGCGCTCAACCGTGTGCATGCCAATGCGGAATTCACCGGCAAGGCCATTACCATTGATTTCGTGCGCGAAACCTTAAAAGATATGCTGGCGCTGCAGGACAAACTGGTGACAGTAGAAAATATTCAGAAAGTGGTGGCGGAATATTACCGCATCAAGGTGGCGGATCTAAAATCCAAAAACCGCTCCCGCTCGGTAGCGCGTCCGCGCCAGCTGGCCATGGCATTATCAAAAGAGCTGACCAACCGCAGCCTGCCGGAAATCGGCAAAGGCTTCGGCGATCGCGATCACACCACCGTGCTGCATGCCTGTCGGACGATTGCGGCACTGCGCGAACAAGACAGCAATATTCAGGAAGATTGGTCTAATTTAATCCGCACATTATCGGCATAAGGGGCTGAACCATGCAATTTACCGTTTCAAGAGAGAATCTGTTAAAACCGTTACAGCAAGTTTGCGGCGTGCTCAGCAGCCGTCCGAATATTCCCGTATTAAGCAACGTCTTATTGCACATTGAGGGTAACCATCTCACCATTACCGGCACCGATCTGGAAGTGGAACTGTCCACCCAGACCCAGCTTTCCGAGGCCGATCAGGACGGGCGGGTCACTATACCGGCGAAAAAATTCCTTGATATCTGCCGCAGTTTTCCCGACGGTTCGGATATTGTGGTGGCCTTTGAGGAAGAACGCGCGCTGGTGCGCTGCGGACGCAGTAAATTTAACCTCGCCACGCTGCCGGCGGACGAATATCCGAACCTTGCCGACTGGCAGTCGGAGGTGGATTTCAGCCTCGATCAGGGTACTTTACGCCGTTTAATCGATGCCACGCAGTTTTCGATGGCTAATCAGGACGCGCGTTATTTCCTCAACGGGATGAAATTTGAAACCGAAGGCAATCTGCTGCGTACCGTGGCGACCGACGGACACCGTCTGGCGGTGTGCACCATCGCGCTGGAACAGGATTTACAGGCCCATTCGGTCATCGTGCCGCGCAAAGGGGTGTTGGAACTGGCGCGTTTGCTGGAGGCTACGGATCAACCGGCCCGCTTACAGATCGGCACCAATAATCTGCGCATTGATTTAGGCAGCGTGATTTTCACCTCCAAACTGATTGACGGGCGTTTCCCTGATTACCGCCGGGTGTTGCCGCGCAATGCGCAGCGCATTATGGTCGGTCACTGGGAAAGTCTGAAACAGGCCTTTGCCCGCGCGGCGATTTTATCCAACGATAAAGTGCGCACCGTGCGCCTACAGCTCACCGAAAATCAGCTGAAAGTTACCGCCACCAACCCGGAACATGAAGTGGCGGAAGAAATCATCGACGTCTCCTACAACGGTGAAGAAATGGAAGTGGGCTTTAACGTCAGCTATATTCTGGATGTGCTGAACGCGCTGAAATGCAGTCAGGTGCGCATGCGTCTGACCGACGCCTCCTCCAGCTGTCTGATTGAAGATGTGGACGACGCCAGCGCGGAATATGTCATCATGCCGATGCGTTTATAATCCGATTTATGGCCATTTCCCGTCTTATTATCGAAAATTTCCGTAATCTGACCGCCGTTGATCTTGAATTTGATCACGGCTTTAATTTTTTAGCGGGCAATAACGGCAGCGGTAAAACCAGCCTGCTGGAAGCGATTTTCTACCTCGCCCATGGCCGTTCGTTTAAAAGTGCGGTGGCAAATCGGATTATTTCTTACCAGCAACCGCACTTTACCCTGCACGGGCGGATTCAGGAACGTCAGCACCAATGGTCGGTCGGCTTGCAAAAACAGCGACAGGGCAATACGCTGATCAAAATCAACGGTGAGGATGCAAGCAAAATTTCCGATCTCGCCCACCTGCTGCCGATGCAGATTATCACCCCGGAAGGCTTAACTCTGCTGAACGGCGGCCCGGCTTACCGGCGGGCGTTTCTGGACTGGGGGCTGTTTCATCATCATCCCGCCTTTCATGCTGCATGGAGCAACTTAAACCGTTTATTAAAACAGAGAAATGCCGCATTGCAGCAAGTGCGCGATTATCAACAGCTGAAAATCTGGGATAGTCAACTGGCCGAGCTGGCTCATCAGGTCAGCCGCTGGCGCGCCGATTATGCCGATGCGCTGCGTCCGGAAATCGAGTGCACCTGCCGTTTATTTTTGCCCGAGCTGGAAATTGCCGTCAGCTTTCATCAGGGCTGGGAAAAAGAGACCGAATACGGCGAGCTGCTGGCGCGCAACTTTGCCCGCGATCAGGCCATCGGCTATACGGTATCCGGCCCGCAAAAAGCCGATTTCCGTTTCCGCGCCAACGGGCTGCCGGCGGAAGACATTTTATCGCGCGGTCAGCTCAAACTGCTGATGTGTGCGCTGCGTCTGGCGCAGGGCGAACACTTAACCGCCCACAAAGAACGTCACTGTATCTTTTTAATTGACGATTTTGCCTCCGAGCTGGATCAAACCAAACGGGAACTGCTGGCCGAACGCTTGCGCCACAACGGCTCGCAAGTGTTCGTCAGCGCCATCACACAGGAACAGTTGGCGCCAATGTTGCCGCAAAAGCACCGCACTTTTGTGCTGGAAAACGGCCGCATTCGCTTAAGCGACTGAAATAATCGCCGCAAACTTGCATTATTTTTACAATTCAGTATCATTTTCCGCCTTGCTCCGGCAATAACAGCATTTATTCTGGGTTCCCTCACCCCAACACAGACAAAAAAGGTAACAATCAATGCACAATACGCTTTCGATCTTCAATGATCAGCAGCAACGCCGCGCTTTAGTGCTACTCAGTTTTTTCCATATTTTTATTATCGCGGCCAGTAATTATCTGGTGCAGATCCCCTTTGAGATTCGTCTTCCGTTCAGCGCGTTGGGTGCCGCCGAGGATTTTTCCTTTCACAGCACTTGGGGGACGCTGACCTTTCCGTTTATTTTTCTCGCCACCGATCTGACGGTGCGGATTTTCGGCGCCGAACAGGCGCGGCGGATTATTTTCGTCGTTATGCTGCCGGCATTAGGGATAAGTTATCTGATTTCAACCTTATTCTCCGATTCGCAGTATCAGGGCGTTGAAGCGCTTTATACTTTCAATGCCTTTGTGTTCCGTATCGCCTTTGCCAGCTTTGCGGCTTATGTGTGCGGCCAGCTGCTCGACGTTCTGGTTTTTAACCGCCTGCGCCAATTAAAAACCTGGTGGATAGCGCCGAGCAGCTCAATGATTTTCGGCTCCATGGCGGATACGTTTTTGTTCTTCGCCGTGGCGTTTTATGCCAGCAGCGACCCGTTTATGGCTACACACTGGGCGGAACTGGGTTTAGTCGATTACCTGTTTAAACTGTTGATCGGCATCCTGTTATTCGTGCCCGCTTACGGCGTGGCGTTAAATGTTATTTTACGCAAACTTCAGCTGTTGTCCGCCAAGCCGCAAACCGCATCAATGTGAATATTACAAAGTAAGGAAAAATGATGACTCTCAGAGAAAAAATTGATCAAAGCCCGATGAGCGCCTATCAGTGGTTTATCGTACTCATGGCGGCCATTATGAATGTGCTGGACGGCTTTGACGTGCTGGCGCTGGCCTTTACCGCCACGGCTATTCGACAGGAATTCGGTTTATCCGGCACGGAACTCGGCTATTTGCTCAGCGCAGGCTTATTCGGTATGGCGGCGGGTTCACTGTTTTTAGCTCCGCTGGCGGATAAAATCGGCCGGCGCCCGTTATTACTGCTTTCCGTTGCGCTGTCGGCCTTCGGTATGCTCGGCTCGGCGTTGGTTTCGAACTATCAGCTGCTCGGTGTCTGGCGCGTTCTCACCGGGCTCGGCGTGGGCGGCATTCTGGTCGGCACCAATGTACTTACCAGCGAATATGCCTCGCGCAAATGGCGCAGTCTGGCTATCAGTATTTATGCCGCCGGATTCGGTGTCGGCGCCGTGTTGGGCGGTATGTTCGCGGTGATGTTGCAGGCCGAATACGGCTGGCGGGCGGTATTTATAGCCGGCGCGGTATTAACCGGTCTGTGTTTTCTCGTGTTACTGCTGTGGCTGCCGGAATCGATCGACTACCTGCTCAGCAAACAGCCGGTGGGTGCGATGCACCGCTTAAACCGCATCGCCGCCAAAATGAACTTGCAGGGAGAATGGGCGCTGCCGCCGAAAACCGCAAAAAGCGAGCGCCAATTACCGATCGGCCGCTTATTCAGCGCACCATACCGACGCCCGACGCTGCTTATCTGGGTGGCTTTTTTCGCCATTATGTTCAGCTTTTATTTTGTCAGTTCATGGACGCCGGCATTGTTAAAAGAAGCCGGCATGACAACCGAACAAAGTGTCAGCGTCGGCATGATGATAGCCTTGGGCGGCACCTGCGGCGCGCTGTTATACGGTTTACTGGCAAGCCGCTGGCCGGCGCGCAGCGTCTTGATTTTATTTACCGTTGCGGCCTCTGGTACGGTGATCATTTTTATTCTGTCGGCGTCAATATTATGGCTGGCGATGATTTTCGGCATCTTAGTCGGTGCGCTGATGAACGGCTGTATCAGCGGGCTTTATACCTTAAATCCGAGCATTTACGCCGCCGATATTCGCAGCACCGGCGTGGGCTGGGCAATCGGTATCGGCCGTATCGGCGCCATTCTCGCCCCGACGGCAGCGGGTCTGTTGCTTGACAGCGGCTGGGACAAACAAAGTTTATATATCGGCGTGGCGTTCGTTTTATTATGCGCCACTGCCGCATTGTCGGCACTGCGCACGAAAAGCGTACTGACCGCACTTTAAACCATAAGACATTTCTCCGGGCGGACGAACAGCGCCGCCCTTCACACCATTCCAACCATGCAAATTAGCGTTCCGCCGTATGATTTCACCCGGCACTGACGACACGCGGATTATGCCTTCAATCGTGATTTTATGCCGAGAGCCGAGCCCCTCACCGCATGCCATAAAGCCTTTTAGTTGCCAAAAATATTCTTTGATCCCGATCACAGATTTAACAACAGCCGTTTTCTTTTAACATTTTTTTCTTTTACACTCTGTTCAAAAATAATATCGAAACGTTTCGATGTACAAAAAACAAACGATTTTAAACCATTGAAAGGAAAAGCATGAAGAAAACCACGTTGTTAAACGCCCGCTTATCTCATGCCGTCGCCACGCTGGGACACACCGACAGCCTCACCATTTGCGATGCCGGTCTGCCGATTCCCGACGGCGTGGAACGCATTGATCTGGCGCTGACCTGCGGCGTTCCGGCATTTCTGACCACCGTCAAAACTGTGCTCAGCGAAATGTTTGTGGAACGCGCGCTTATCGCGGAAGAAATCAAGCAAAAAAATCCGCAAATTCACACCGCACTTTTAGCCTGCCTGCAACAGCTGGAAGCCGAGCAGGGCAACCGCATCGTGCTGAATTATGTGCCGCATCAGGTCTTCAAACAACGGACGCACGACAGCAAAGCGATTGTCCGCAGCGGCGAATGTTCGCCTTATGCCAATGTGATCCTGTATGCGGGCGTGCCTTTTTAACCGCGGAGTGCTGCCATGGAACAACAAACCTTACTGAACATCAGCGGTATTGATAAAGCCTTTCCCGGCGTGCAAGCGCTGAGCAACGCCTGCCTGTCCGTTTATGCCGGTCGGGTTATGGCGCTGATGGGCGAAAACGGCGCCGGTAAATCGACGCTGATGAAAGTGCTGACCGGGATTTACCGCAAAGATCGCGGCACGATCAACTATCTCGGCCGGGCGGTCAGTTTTAAAGGGCCGAAGGAGTCTCAGCAAGCGGGCATCAGCATTATTCATCAGGAACTGAATCTGGTGGGCAATCTGACCATTGCGGAAAATATTTTTCTCGGGCGGGAATTTACTACGCCGTGGGGCGCTATCGACTGGAAAACCATGTATCGGGAAGCGGACAAACTGCTTGCCCGCCTTAACGTGCCGCACAGCAGTCACCGGCTTTGCGGCGAACTGTCGATCGGCGAGCAGCAAATGGTTGAGATCGCAAAAGCGCTGAGTTTCCAGTCGCAAGTCATTATTATGGACGAGCCGACAGATGCCCTGACCGACACGGAAACCGCGGCGCTGTTTAAGGTTATCCGCGAACTGAAAGCGGAAAAACGCGGGATTGTCTATATTTCTCACCGCATTAAAGAAATCTTTGCGATCTGCGACGATGTCACCGTGCTGCGCGACGGTCAGTTTATCGGCGAAAGTGCGGTGGCGGAGTTAACCGAAGAGCGGCTGATTGAAATGATGGTGGGACGCAAACTGGAGGAACAATACCCGCATATCGAGCAGACAAAAGGTGATTTGCGCCTGAGCGTCAATCATCTCAGCGGCAGCGGCGTGCAGGATGTCAGTTTCCGCTTATACGGCGGTGAAATTCTCGGCATTTCCGGTTTGATGGGCGCAGGGCGCACCGAATTAATGAAAGTGCTGTACGGCGCCCTGCCGAAAAGTCACGGTGAAGTGCGGTTAAATAATCGCGAGATTTCGATCCGCTGTGCGCAGGACGGCTTAAGCAACGGCATCGTCTATATTTCCGAAGATCGCAAAGGCGACGGGCTGGTGCTGGGCATGTCGGTAAAAGAAAATATGTCCCTGACCGCGCTGAACCATTTTTCCACCGCCGGCACGCTCCATCACCGCGCCGAACAACAGGCAGTGGATGATTTTATCCGCCTGTTCAATATCAAAACGCCGGGGCGCGATCAACTTATCGGGTTGCTGTCCGGCGGCAATCAGCAAAAGGTTGTCATTGCCAAAGGGCTGATGACCAGACCGCAGGTGCTGATTTTAGACGAACCGACCCGCGGGGTGGATGTCGGCGCGAAAAAAGAAATCTATCAGCTGATTAATCAATTCAAACAACAGGGTTTAAGCATTATTTTAGTGTCGTCCGATATGCCCGAGGTGCTGGGCATGAGCGATCGCATTCTGGTTATGCACGAAGGACGAATCAGCGCGGAATTCGGCCGCAGCGAGGCGACACAGGAAAAACTGCTGGCCGCGGCAATGGGTAAAGCGGCGGCATAATAAGGGGATTTTATGACTTCGACATCACAAAAACATCGTTTTCAGTTAGCCACATTTTTACTCGAACAACGCTCGATCATCGCATTATTGCTGTTGATTCTGATTGTTTCGCTGATTAATCCGGATTTTTTCAGCCTTGATAATCTGTTAAATATTCTGCGCCAGACCTCGGTGAACGCCATTATTGCCGTCGGCATGACCTTTGTGATTCTGATCGCCGGTATCGATTTGTCGGTCGGTTCGATCCTCGCTTTAACCGGCGCCGTCGCCGCCTCCATGGTGAGCGCAGAATTATCGCTGTGGCTGGTGATTCCGACGGTGCTGCTGTTCGGCACTCTGCTCGGTGCAACCAGCGGGGTTATCGTCGCCAAAGGTAAGGTGCAGGCCTTTATCGCCACGCTGGTTACCATGACTCTATTGCGCGGCGTTACTATGGTTTATACCGACGGCCGCCCTATCAGCACCGGCTTTTCCGAAGCGGCGGACGGCTTTGCCTATCTGGGCACCGGTTATTTAGCCGGCATTCCGTTGCCGATTTGGCTGATGGCGCTGGTGTTTGCCGCCGCGTGGTACATTCTGAAACACATGAAAATCGGGCGCTATATTTATGCGCTGGGCGGTAACGAAGCCGCCACCCAGTTATCCGGCATTAATGTCAACCGGGTGAAAGTGTTCGTGTTTGCCGTCAGCGGTCTGCTGTCCGCGCTGGCGGGCTTAATCGTCACCGCCCGTCTGTCCTCGGCACAACCTACCGCCGGGGTATCTTACGAACTGGATGCCATTGCCGCGGTAGTGGTCGGCGGTACCAGTCTGATGGGCGGTAAAGGCCGGGTAATGGGCACGTTAATCGGTGCGCTGATTATCGGCTTTTTAAATAACGCATTAAATTTATTAGATATTTCATCTTATTATCAGATGATTGCCAAAGCCTTGGTTATTCTCGCCGCGGTACTGGCGGATAACTATCTGGGCAGCCGAAAAGTATAACCTTCCATTTATTTAAAGGAGATTAGATGATGAAAAAATTAACCAAACTGACCTCAGCCATGCTGTTAAGCCTTGCTGTCAGCGGTGCGGCGCTGGCGCAGGATACCCTCGCCCTGACGGTTTCCACGCTGGATAATCCGTTTTTCGTCTCCCTGCGGGACGGCGCGCAGAAAAAAGCGGACGAGCTGGGCTACAAACTAGTGGTGCTGGATTCACAAAACGATCCGGCCAAAGAGCTGTCCAATGTGGAAGATCTCACCGTTCGCGGCGCCAAAGTATTATTAATCAATCCGACGGACAGCGAAGCGGTGAGCAATGCGGTGGCCATCGCAAACCGCAATAAGATCCCGGTTATCACGCTGGATCGCGGGGCGGAAAAAGGTGAAGTGGTCAGCCATATCGCCTCGGATAATGTGGCCGGCGGCAAAATGGCGGGCGATTTCATCGCGCAAAAACTGGGCGACGGGGCGAAAGTGATTCAGCTGGAAGGGCTGGCCGGAACTTCCGCCGCGCGGGAACGGGGCGAAGGTTTTAAACAGGCCATCGACGCCCATCATTTCAGCGTGCTTGCCAGCCAACCGGCGGATTTCGACCGCACTAAAGGACTGAACGTAATGGAAAATCTGCTCGCCAGTAAAGGGGCGGTGCAGGCGGTATTCGCCCAAAACGACGAAATGGCGCTAGGTGCGCTGCGGGCGATCGGCGCGACCAATAAAAACGTGCTGGTGGTCGGTTTCGACGGTACCGACGACGGCATTAAAGCGGTTAAAAGCGGTAAACTGGCCGCCACCATCGCACAACAGCCGGAACTGATCGGCAGTCTGGGGGTAGAAACCGCGGACAAACTGTTGAAAGGCGAGAAAGTGGAGGCTAAAATTCCCGTTGCGTTAAAAGTGGTTACGGAATAACGCTGACAGACGGGCGAAATATCACGCCTTCGCCCGTTACATCGAACAGATTTTCGGAGTTCTTATGGCTAAAACACTTACCGTGCTCGGCAGCATCAATGCCGATCACGTCATTTCCGTACCGCACTTTGCCCGACCGGGCGAAACCTTAAGCGGCCGCAACTACCACATTGCTTACGGCGGCAAGGGCGCCAATCAGGCGGTCGCGGCGGCGCGTTGCGGCGCACAAGTGAATTTTATCGGTTGTATCGGCGACGACGATATCGGTCGCGCAATGAAAAAGGCCTTTACGCAGGACGGCATCAATACCCGCCCGATTGTGGAAATTGCTGGCGAAACCACCGGCGTCGCCCTGATTCAGGTGGCCGACAGCGGCGAAAACAGTATCGTGATTTCCGCCGGTGCCAACGCGCGGCTGGATGAAGCGGCGGTCGAGACCTTCGCAGCGGAGATTATGCGCGCCGATTATCTGCTGATGCAGCTGGAAACACCGTTAAGTGCGGTGCAAAAAGCCGCAGAATTAGCTTATGCCAATCAGACCAAAGTGATTTTAAATCCGGCACCGGCACAACCGCTGCCCGACCAACTGTTAAGCCGGCTAAGCATGATCACCCCGAACGAAACGGAAGCCGAAATCCTGACCGGCATAACAGTGACCGATGAACAAAGTGCGGTCAAAGCGGCACAGGTTTTGCATGCCAAGGGCATTGAAACCGTCCTGATTACGCTGGGCGCCAAAGGAGTCTATTTCAGCCGGCGGGGCGAAGGCGAAATCATTGCCGGTTTTCAAGTCGACGCCGTTGATACCACCGCCGCGGGCGATACCTTTAACGGCGCGCTGGTCTGTGCGCTGCTGGAAGATAAACCGATGGCGGAGGCAATCCGTTTCGCCCATGCGGCGGCGGCAATCAGCGTGACGCGTCAGGGCGCCCAGCCATCCATTCCACAGCGGGCGGAAACGCTGGCCTTTTTAGCCCGCCAATAAATCACCGCAGGAGGCGGAAACCATGACTACAATGAAAGACATCGCACGGATCGCACAGGTTTCCACCTCCACCGTTTCCCATGTGATCAATAATTCCCGCTTCGTCAGCGATGAGATCCGCAATAAAGTCATGCAGGTGGTGGCGCAGCTGGATTACACGCCCTCGGCGCTGGCACGCAGCCTGAAAGTCAAACAAACCAACACTATCGGTATGCTGGTCACCACCAGCGATAACCCGTTTTTCGCCGAAGTGGTCGCCCATGTGGAACGGTACTGCAACCGGCACGATTATAATCTGATTTTATGCAATACCGACGACGATGAAAGCCGGCTGGAAAAAAACCTGCAGACGCTGATGCAAAAGCAGGTGGACGGTTTACTGCTGATGTGTACGGAAAGCCGTTTTCGCGCCAAGCCGCTCAATCTGTCGGTGCCCAGCGTTATTATGGACTGGTGGCCGAACGAGCTGAACGCGGATAAAATTCACGAAGATTCGGCACTCGGCGGCTATCTGGCGACAAAATGCCTGATCGAACACGGCCATCGGCATATCGCGATAATTACCGGCAGCCTGAAAAAACTGCTGGCGCGCAACCGCCTTGCCGGCTATAAAAAAGCGCTGGCGGAATACGATATCCCGCTGCGGCGGGAATGGGTGATTGAAAGCCATTTTAATTTCGACGGCGGGCTTGTCGGCATGGAAACCCTGCTGAATCTGCCGCAGCGCCCCGGTGCGGTATTCGCCTGTAGCGATACTATCGCCCTCGGCGCTTATCAAACCCTTTGGCGCCATGGGCTTTCCGTGCCGCACGATATGTCTGTTATCGGTTACGATAATATCAATCTGGCGCAATACCTTTCGCCGCCGCTCAGCACCATTCATCAGCCGAAAGACCGGCTGGCGCAGTCGGCGGTGGATACGCTGCTGCAACGCATTAAAAACCCGACGGAAAACTACCGCACTTTAACCCTGCAACCGACGCTGATTGAGCGCCGCTCGGTGGCCGATATGACGCGGAGATGATAACGACAAAAGCGCGCCGTTTTGTTTTTTTGGCTAAAGTAAAGTGCGGTGCGTTTTATTTATGAATCCATAACGGCAGCTGAATCACAACGCGCAACCCGCCCAAATGGCTTTGCATCGCCCGTACGCTGCCCTGATGTTCTTTGATGACATTCGCCACAATCGCCAGACCAAGCCCCGCCCCGCCGGTTTCCCGCGTTCTGGCTTCATCAATCCGGTAAAACGGTTTAAAAATATTTTCATATTCTTTTGCCGGGATGCCGTCGCCGTCATCATCAATGGCGATAAACAGAGCGTTATTCTTCAGAAAAATCGTCGTTTCAATCCGCGATTTGGTATATTTCATCGCGTTGCGGATAATATTTTCCACCGCACTGCATAACAGGCCTTTATTACCGTTGATAAAAAACTGCTTCGGTGTGTAAATCAGCTGACGCACTTTAAAATTCAGTTTACGTTGTTCCGCCTCAAAGGCGCCGTCGTTCACAATATCCGACCACAGCTCGACAATCGGGAAAATATTTCGCAACAAATGGCTGTTGAGCTGCTGGCGGGATAACAGCAGCAAATCGTTAATCATCGCATCCAGCTGCTGCGCTTCCTTTTCAATCCGGGCGACTTCCGTGCCTTCGCCGATACGCCGCCGCAATAACGCCAGCGCCAGTTGCAAACGGGTCAGCGGTGTTCTCAGTTCATGGGAAATGGACGACAGCAGCGACTGCTGACTGGATAATAAATCTTCCAGCGCCGCCGTCATATGATTAAAACTCTGGCCGACCTGACGCAGTTCCACCGTGCCGTAAATCTCCAGATTTTTATCGGTTTTAAAATTACCCATCGCAACGGCGTTTGAGGCGCGCTGTAAATTGCGCAGCGGACGGCCGATACTGTGCGACAGCCACCACAATAACGGCGTTGATACGCCCAGAATGACCAAAATCAAAATCAGCGGATGATCAAAGGCAAAAGAGACGAATTCTTTCTGCGCCTCCACTTTGCGTAAAAAATACAGCGTATAAGACACCTCTTCGCCCGAGGTATTGACATACACCACAAAAGGGCCGGCGATTTGCAAGTCATAAAAACTTTTCTTTAACGGCTGCAGCGGATTTTTGGCATGATAAATAAATTGCTGTATCGGTGCGGTTTCTTCTTTGCGGGCGCCGATAATTTCCCCTTCCGGGTTGACTAAAACCGGGTGTACGCCGTCGAATTTGTCCGTAGGAAAAACCGGCGCACCGGATAAAATATGAGAAAGATGATTATTGCGGATAACGGAAGAGATTTCGCGGTGATAGGCGGAGACTTCATTATTATTCAACTCGGAATAAAGACGTGCATCAAAATGCGGCAGGAAAAATGCCAGCCCGAACAAAATTAAAAAAGACAGCCAAAAAAAGGCGAAAATACGCAAAGAGAGCGTATTAAAAAACGCAATCGAACTTAATTTCATAAATCAAAGATATCATTTGCATGTCAAATTATTATTTTTCCGCGACCAGTAAATAACCTCTGCCGCGCAGGGTTTTAAACCAAGAGGTGTCATCGTTTCTCGGCGGTAACTTTTTGCGCAGATTGGACATATGCATATCAATCGCGCGATCAAAAGGGGTCAGCGGTTTTCCAAGCACTTCCATACTGAGATATTCGCGCGACAGTATCTGCCCCGGATTGGAAATCAGAATCTGCAATAAGGCGAATTCCGTGCCCGTCAGTTCCAGATCCTGACCGTTAAACAGCGCCTGCTGACGACCCGGATATAAAGTCAGATCACAGAATTCGAAAGAACCGTTTTCTTCCGCCGCTTTATGAGGCTCCCCGGCCGCCGGCGGGGTAACGGTGCGGCGCAAAATCGCCTTAATCCGAGCCACCAGTTCTCTGTCGTTAAACGGTTTCGGCAGGTAATCATCGGCACCGAGTTCCAGCCCCAGCACACGATCGATTTCCTCACCGCGGGCGGTCAGCATCATCACCGGCACGGTAAATTTGCGCCGGATCTGTTTTAAGGTTTCAATGCCGTTCAATACCGGCATCATGACATCCAGCAGCACCAGATCATAACCGGCATCCAGTTTATCCAATGCCTGCTGCCCGTTATTCGCCACCTCAACCTCAAATCCTTCCAGACTGAGCAATTCTGCCAGTAATTCGACAAGCTCGACATCATCGTCAACTAATAAAAGCTTGGTCATAATCGGATATCCTTATAGTCATTACGCTGTCTCGGAAAAACAGCCGTTGACGCTGCCTTTCGCCAATCGCCCTATTTCCAGAACTGCCACCAGCTTTTGGTTTGTGTGTCCGTACCGGTAATAATCGCATTGTTGATCTCCGGCTTAGCCTCATCCGGCAACGGTTTATCCAGATCCACACCGGTAACAATGCCGTTGCGATCAAAATTAACGATAAAAGTATGCTGATCCGGCGTTTCGTAGGCTTTTTGCAGCAGGAAAACATAATACCAGGTATTATTGCTATAAGGGTCGATTAATACCGGCGTACCGAGCAGATACTGCACTTGCTGGGCGTTCATTCCCGGTTTAACCTGCGCCACCGTCGCGGCCTCCAAATAATTGCCCTGCGGCACATCAATACGATAAACGATTTTATTCATGGCGGAACACGCGGTTAGGCTTAAGGCTAACACGACCGCAGGAATAACGGATTTTAATTGCATATTTTTACCTTTTTTATAGTCTGCAAACAATGGTTGATAATACCGAAAGTTAACCGGATTGCCAAATTAATTCTGCTCTTTTAGCCGGCGCTGCAGCTGATCACGCAGATTAGGCGGTAACCCTTTGATTGTTAAGGTATCGGCTGCTTCATCCCAGATGATCCGCTGATCGATTAATTCCGCATCAAAACTGATCGTCACCCCCTTGCCGGAGCCACAAAATTTGGTCAGGCTTTTCAGTGCCGAGCGCAGCGGCGGAATGCTGTCCGCCAGCCCGTAATCCTGTTCGGCGGCAAAATCGGCGAAAGGGCGGTCTTTTAGAGTCGGAATGCTGGCGGAAAGTTCCGTTAATTCGATTTCCTCACCGCCGCTCAGCTGCCCTTTGCAATAGTCGAACACCTGTTTTTTCACCGCCTGCGACTGCACCGGATCCAACTCGCCCTGCCGGCAGTAATCGCTCACCGCCTGTAGTAAACACTGATTCTGCACCTGCGGATTCAGCCCTTCCTCCGCGCCGAGAAAATCCATAAAAAAATCGCCGATTCTACGCCCTACCCGGCCTTTAATAAAGGTCAGATAACGGTTGGAATCCGCGTCGGTCTGCAAATCGGTCAAATTAATCCGTCCGGCAATATCAAACTGCGTGATGTCAAGGTATTGGGTACGGTGAATCTCCAGCTGCTCATCCACCAGCATACTGGCGCGGCTGTCCAGCAGCGCGATAAACAGGTAATCGGTGGCTAAAAAACTGTAACGGCACAAAATCAGCGTACCGCTATCGGCAAAGGCATATTTGCCCAATTCCGCCGCCAGTAAAGTCGCGGCCTGCTGGCTGAAAGATAAAAAATCTGTCTCGCCTTCCAGCAGCCGGTTAAGCTGCCGGGCAAAATCCGATGCGGCCTGAAAAACGCCGTAGCCTTTCGCTTTATTCTGATAGCCTTGGTGCAGCTGCAGCATCATTTGTTCCGCCTCCGCCGTCACCGGCAGCAACGCCTCCCGCAGCTGCAGGCTCAAGGCGGCATTTTCCTCCGCCGGTTCCGGCTTAACTAATTGATGCAATACGATTTGATTCACACTGATAGTCATTTTTTAACCCGCTGTTTATCACGATAAATTTGCGCGATATTATAACCGCACTTTAGTGAAAAATATGCTAGCATATACGAAATTATTCTTGAGGGTAAAAAAATCGATTATCATTCGGATAATTCACCACCGGTTTTCCCCTCCGCCGCTACGTTCAGGGTTCAGCATGGCAAAACACTCAAAATATCAGGACAAACAGGTCGATGTGATTTTACAGGATATGATCGGCGTACTCGAAAAACATCAGGCGCCGGTCGAACTGTCGCTGGTGGTGCTCGGCAACATGGTTACCCATTTACTGCGCAGCAGCGTCGGCACCCGGCAACGCAGCGCACTGGCGCAAGCCTTTTCAGAAGCGTTGCTGAACTCAGTCAAAAGCGATAAATAAACACTATGTTATGGATTAAAAACGGCAAACAATATCGCGAAGAAACCTCCCGCAAGATTTCCTGGGGACATTGGTTTGTGTTTTTTAATAGCTTATGGGCCATTATTATCGGCTCCCGCTATGCGTTTATCATTGACTGGCCGGATACCCTGTTCGGCAAACTCTATTTTTTTATCAGCCTGCTCGGCCATTTCAGTTTTATTGTGTTCGCCGTGTATCTGCTGGTGGTGTTTCCGCTCAGTTTTATCATCAAAAATCACCGCACTTTCCGCGGGCTGACGGTAATTCTGGCCACGATCGGCATGGCGTTGCTGCTGGTCGATACGGAAGTATTCTCGCGCTTTAATCTGCATCTTTCCTCCGTGGTGTGGAATCTACTGGTGAATCCGGAAAACGGTGAGCTGTCGCGCAACTGGCAGATTTTCTTCGCCCCGATGCCAATCATTTTACTGGCGCAAATGCTGTTTTCGCGCTGGTCGTGGGAAAAACTGCGCAGTCTGGAACGGCAGAAATGGCTGAAAGGCGTCGGCCTCTTTTTTCTCTGCGCGTTTACCGCCAACCATGTAATTTACGCGTGGGCGGACGCCTCGATTTACCGCCCGATCACCATGCAGAAATCCAATTTTCCGCTGTCCTACCCGATGACGGCGCGCTCTTTTCTGGAAAAACACGGTCTGTTGGATAAAGCGCAGTACAGTCAGACACTGGAACAGGAAGGCCGCCCGGAAGCGCCGAAAATCAATTATCCGCAGCAGGCATTGAGATACGCCGAGCATGGGGAAAAAACCAATATTCTGTTAATTACCGTCTCCGGTCTGCGCTATGATGCGGTGAAGGCCGAAACGATGCCGGCACTGCACGCCTTCGCCGAACAGGCCACGCAATATACCAATCACTACAGCACCGGCAATACCAACAATAACGGGCTGACCGGTTTATTCTACGGGCTGAACGCCAATTATACCGACAGCCTGCTCAGCAATAAGACCGAATCCGTGCTGATCGACACATTACGCCGGAAAAACAGCGGTTACAGTCTGGGATTATTCTCCGCCGACGGATTTAAAGCCAGTTTATTCCGTCAGGCGCTGTTTGCCGACAACCGCTTGGCGAAGAAAAAAACCGATAACCGCACCGCCGCCGAGCAGTTTATGCAATGGCACGCACAGATAACGCAGCGCAATACGCCGTTCTTTGCTTATTTGAGTCTGGCGCTGCCGCAGGGGCTGACACAGGCGGATTATACGCAACAACTGAGCCGGCTGGATACGCTGCTGGAAAGCGTACTGAACACGGTTGACCCGGACACGCTGGTGATGCTGACCGCGGAACACGGCTACCACTTCAATGGGCTGGATGAAAAACAGCAAATGCATTATTTCGCCCGCGATGAAATTCAGGTGCCGATGATTGTGCGCTGGAAAGCACTGGCCGCCGGAAAAATCAACCGTCTAACCACGCATACAGATGTGCTGCCGGCGCTGATGAAACATCTGTTCAACACCGAAAATCCGGTTTCCGATTACGCACAGGGAAAAGACTTGTTCGACCCGTCGGCAAGCCACGACTGGGTGCAGGCCGGCAATTACCGCTGGACCGTCGTGATCATGCCGGACGGCACGCAATACCATATCGATCGGCGCGGAAACTATCAAAAATACGACCGCACTTATCAGCCGGCCTCGTCGGAATCGCCGCCGCTGGGACTGTTTTTGGACGTGTTCACCCGGGAAGGGGAGTTTTTTGAAAAATAACCTCGATTCACCCGGCCACCAATAGTTAGAACCGATTATATTTTTAATATCGAACCCCTTATACTATCGCCCGAGTATCCGAGGTTCGGCCGTCAGGTTCGCGCCCTTATATCAGGACTGGATATAATGTTATTAATTAAAAATCCGAGAATTTTTCATAACATTGCAATCAACTTACTCGGTGCGCGCCAAAGCGCATCGAACGCAATTCTCTTTTCACTTAATAACCAATCCCCTTGCATGCGGGATTTTTTTATATCTTCAGCCGCTGTCCGCCTGTTATCGCTTATATCGTCACGGAGTAATTATGAAAAACCACGTTCGTAGCTTTAAAACCTACATCAGAGATGAAATCATCAAAAAGGGCGGCTGGGTGAACGCCCATGCGCATGCTGACCGCGCATTTACTATGACTCCGGAAAAAATCGGCATTTATCACAGCAGCAATCTGCAACAAAAGTGGGATCTGGTGGATGAGGTCAAACGCACCTCATCGGTGGACGATTATTACGCCCGGTTCTGTCAGGCCATCGAGCTGATGATTGCGCAGGGCGTCACCGCATTCGGAACCTTTGTGGATATCGATCCCATCTGTGAAGACCGCGCCATTATCGCCGCGCACAAAGCGCGCGAGGTGTATAAGCACGATATTACGCTGAAATTCGCCAATCAGACGCTCAAAGGCGTCATCGAACCCACCGCCAGAAAATGGTTTGACATCGGTTCGGAAATGGTGGATATGATAGGCGGCCTGCCTTATCGCGACGAACTGGATTACGGACGCGGTCTGGAAGCCATGGATATTTTGCTGGATAAAGCCAACTCCCTCGGCATTATGTGCCATGTGCATGTGGATCAGTTCAACACGCCGCGCGAAAAAGAAACCGAACAATTGTGCGATAAAACCATCGAGCACGGCATGCAGGGACGGGTGGTCGCCATTCACGGCATTTCTATCGGCGCTCATTCCAAAGAATACCGCTATAAACTGTATGAAAAAATGCGTCAGGCACAAATGATGATTATCGCCTGCCCGATGGCGTGGATTGACAGCAACCGCAAAGAAGATCTGATGCCGTTTCACAACGCCCTGACGCCGGCGGACGAAATGATCCCGGAAGGCATTACGGTCGCTATCGGTACCGACAATATCTGCGATTACATGGTACCGCTGTGCGAAGGCGATATGTGGCAGGAATTAAGCCTGCTTGCCGCCGGCTGCCGTTTTCCCGATCTCGACGCCATGATCAATATCGCCAGCATCAACGGACGCAAAGTATTGGGTATCGATTAAATAAAAGTGCGGTCGGATTTTTTATCTTTTCGGCCGCATACCGAAAACACCATAAAATCACACCGCACTTTTCCCCGCTTTTTCGCGCGATATTGTTTAGCGCGAGGCTTTCACCACCTCCGCCAGCTCGGCGAAGCGATTTACCGTATAAGCGGGCTGAATTGCCGTCTCGTTGGTGCGCCGGTGCGCCAGCCAGCATGTGTCCAGCCCGGCATTAATGCCGCCCTGAATATCCGATTGCAGCGTATCGCCCACCATCAGCACTTTGCGTTTATCTTTCACTTGCGCGCGCTGTAGACTATGGGCGAAAATGCGGGCGTCGGGCTTGGCAATACCGACCTCTTCCGACACCGTAATAAACTCAAAGTAATCCTGCAAACCGGTATTCTGCAACCGCAGCTGCTGCATCAGAGTAAAGCCGTTGGTAATAATCGCCAGCTTCGCCCCTGCGGCCAAATATTGCAGCGTTTCGGTAACGCCCTCCAACGGACGGCAAATTTCCGCCATCGCCAGCAAATAATGCCGGTTTAACTCCGCCGCACTTTTGCCCAGTCGCTTGCCCCAGCGTTCAAAGCGTGTGGTTTGTAACTGTTGCGCGCTGATTTCGGCATTTTGATATTGTACCCACAGCGGCTTGTTAAGCTGCTGAAATTCGTCGAAATCCGCCGCCTGAAAATCCACCCCGTAAGCGGCGAACATGCGCTTTAGCCCGGCAAAACCGTCGAAGGAAAACAGAGTTTCATCCGCATCAAAAAAAATCCATTGATATTTCATTCCGTTACCGCCTGATATAATCTTGCGCGCAAATCCGCCGCATCCTGACAGGTTTTAATCCGCGCAAACAGCGCGTGCGCCGGCGCATAATCTTGTTGCAGATATTGCAGCCACTGTTTAATCCGCGCCACATGATAAAATCCGCTGTCATAGGGATTTTGCATCTCCGCATAGCGGCATAACAGCGGCATTACGCCGGTTTGCCAGTCCAGTTTCGCATGATTGAACTTCACCACCCGGCTCAGATTCGGAATATGCAACGCGCCGCGCCCGATCATAAGCGCGCGGCAGCCGGTGACGGCAAGACAAGCCTGTCCGTCCTGCCAGTGCCGGATTTCACCATTGGCAATCACCGGAATGGATAATTTAGCCCGCACTTCGCCGATTTTCGCCCAATTGATGCGATCGGCGCGATAACCGTCAGCTTTGGTGCGGCCATGCACCGTAATTTCCGTCGCCCCGCCCTGTTGCACCGCATCGGCAATTTCCAATGCGGCGCTGTCATTATCCCAGCCGAGGCGCACCTTGACGCTGACCGGCTGCTCAGCCGGCAATGCCTGACGAATGGCGCGGGTCGCCTGATAAATCAGCTCCGGTTGTTTTAATAACGCCGCCCCGCCATGGCTGCCGTTGACCGTTTTCGACGGACAACCGCAATTCAGATCCACGCCGTAAGAGCCCAGTTCAACCGCACGCCGGGCGTTTTCCGCCAGCCAGGGCGGCGATTGTCCGAGCAACTGCACGCGCAGCGGCGTGCCGGACGGGGTTTTGCCGCCGTCAGCCAGCTCCGGACATAAGCGATAAAACACTTTTTCAGGCAGTAATTGGTCCACCACGCGTACAAATTCGGAAATGCACAGATCATAATCATTGACTTCCGTCAGCAGCTGACGTACCAAAGGATCCAAAACGCCCTGCATCGGCGCTAACATCACGCGCATCATCAGGCCTGCCGCTCACGATCAGAGCGGATCCCATAAAACAGCAGCAATGCGGTGATGGCGCCCAGCGTATCGGCCAGCATATCTTTTTGTGCATCCCACCCATCGCCCTGCGAACCGAGGAACGCGATCCCGTTATCGCCGCCCGCCAGCACCGCATATTGCCATTCGATCAACTCGTAGGCCGCGGCGACGGACATAATCAGAAACAGAGAAAACAGCCCGGCGATCACCGGCCCGCACAGCTTGCGGCGCAACAGAAATTCCGCCGCCGGATAGCTGTAAAACCCGATAGCGTAATGGGCAACGCGGTCAAAATGATTGCGTCCCTCCCCCAGCCACGGCGCCAGCAAATCGCTTGCCCAACGGAAAGGGACATGTTCAAAGGTATAATGCGCCCCGACGGTGTGCATAATCAGCCACACCGACATTAACAAATAGGCGGTACGGCTGAACTGAAAATAGCGATAAGTCAGCACTAACGTGCCGAAAACCGCTATAATCGGCAGAATTTCCGCATACCAGACCGCGCGGGAAAAAGGCGCAATCCCAGACCAGATAATCAACGCACCGATAAAACACGCCAGCGCAAGCATACCTGCGTCGGCTTTGGCTTGTTTCCGCATTATTTCCAGCCTTTGGCTTTGCAGATTAAATCATAAGCCGCCTGAATCTGCTGGGCTTTTTCCTTCGCCATTTCCAGCATTTCTTTCGGCAGGCCTTTGGCGACCAGTTTATCCGGGTGATTTTCGTTCATTAAGCGGCGGTAGGCGCGTTTTACGGTATTGCGATCATCACTTGCCGACACACCCAGCACTTTATAGGCGTCATCCAGCGTCGGCCCCGACGTCTGTGCTTGATAACCACCCTGCTGCCGATAGCCGCCCTGACGGTAACCGCCCTGTTGCCGATAGTCGCCCTGCTGTTGGTAAAATCCGCCGTTGCGGCTGAAATGGCGCGCCGCCATCTCCGCCATTAACAGCTGCTCGAACTGAAAGCGTGACAATCCCAGTTCTTCCGCCACCACAAACAAAATCTCTTTTTCATTCTCATGCAGATGATCGTCGGCAAACGCCGCTTTCACCTGAACGGATAAAAACATTCTGAGCAAATCGGCGCGCTGTCCGCAGCCCAAACGGAATTCGCGGATCACCTGACGAATCGGGAAGCCGGCCTCTTTTCCGCGGTTAAACGCCTCCTGCGCCAGCTTACGCCCGGCGTCATCCAGATTCATCTGCTGCATCAGGCTGCTGGCCAGTGCAATGTCGTCTTCCGTCACCCGCCCTTTGGCTTTGGTCAAATGCCCCAGCACGGCAAACGTGGTCTGCATAAACAAAGACTGGCGCGTCAGTTTAGTGTTGAAAAAACTGGAATTCACGCTGCCGAGTTCATACAGTTTTTTATCCGCGATATGCCCCAGAATCACGCCGGCAATGGCGCCGAATAACCCGCCGAAGCGCCAGCCGATAATAAAGCCCAGTAATTTCCCGATAAAATTCATTATTTACTCCGATACAGATAAAGTGCGGTCGGTTTTCCACCGGTTTCAGCCCATCCGCCGGTTTAACCGCTGCGAGCGAAATCTGGTGAAAAAACACCGCACTTTTATGTCAGTGTCATTACACGCCGTAACGCTCACGATAAGCGCGCAGCGCCGGCAAATGCTGACGGTATTGTTCATCCCGCTGAATAAAGGTCATTAAATCGTCCACATCGATAATGGACAACACCTGACAGGCATAATCACGTTCGACTTCCTGAATGGCGGAAAGTTCGCCTTTGCCCCGCTCCTGCCGGTTTAACGCGATCACCACCGCACTGAGACGGGCATTATTCGCCGCAATTAAATCCATCGCCTCCCGAATGGCGGTGCCGGCGGTGATCACATCGTCCACCAGCAGCACCCGTCCCTGCAACGGACTGCCGATTAAATTGCCGCCCTCGCCGTGATCTTTGGCTTCTTTGCGGTTAAAACACACCGGTTTATCCACACCGTATTGATCAAACAGCGCCACCGACACCGTGGTGCCGATCGGAATCCCTTTATAGGCGGGGCCGAAAATGACATCGTAATCCAGCTTTGCCGCCTCAATCGCCGCGGCATAAAACCGTCCCAGACAAGCCAGATCCGCACCGCTATTAAATAATCCGGCATTAAAAAAATACGGACTGACGCGCCCGGATTTCAGGGTGAATTCGCCGAATTTCAGCACATGACGACTTAAGGCGAATTTGATGAATTCATGTTTATAATCCTGCATAAGTTTCCTTACTCCGCCAATGCGCGACGCTGCGCCTGAAAAATGGCATCACAGCCCTGTTTCGCCAATGCCAGCAAGGTGAGCAATTCCTCATGGCTGAACGGCTCGCCTTCCGCCGTGCCCTGCACCTCGATGAGCCGGCCGTCATCGGTCATCACCACATTCATATCCGTTTCTGCCGCGCTGTCTTCCACATATTCCAGATCACATACCGCATCGCCGTTGACAATACCGACGGAAACCGCCGCCACCAGTCCTTTCAGCGGGTTGGTTTTCAGCGTGCCGTTCGCCAGCAGCGCGTTCACCGCATCCACTAACGCCACACAGGCGCCGGTAATGGATGCCGTGCGGGTGCCGCCATCGGCCTGAATTACATCGCAGTCCAGCGTAATCGAACGCTCGCCCAGTGCGGTTAAATCCACCATTGCTCTTAACGAACGGGCGATTAAGCGCTGAATTTCCATGGTGCGCCCGCCTTGTTTGCCCTTCGCCGCTTCGCGCGGCATACGGCTGTGGGTGGAACGCGGCAGCATGCCGTATTCCGCCGTCACCCAGCCCTGATTCTGTCCTTTCAGAAAACGCGGTACCGTCTCTTCCACCGTGGCGGTGCAAATCACTTTGGTGTCACCGAATTCCACCAACACCGATCCTTCGGCGTGTTTGGTATAGTGACGGGTGATTGTAATCGGGCGGGGTTGATTAAAAGCTCGTTGGTTCGGACGCATTAAAAATTCCTTCATTTCAGGTGATAAAAGTGCGCTCATTTTAACACGCAAACTGACATATGCGAAATTTAAAGGTAAAATAACCGCACTTACGGCGATGTTGTCGATAATGCCGTCCGGGCTGCCCCGGCTTTATGATAATCACCTGAAAAGTTTATGCTTTTTCACATTATCCCAGCCAACAGAACACGCCGTTTAGCGGCGCAATCCCGACAACCGAATCGCCGCCAAACCGCAAACTAAGGACAAGCTTATGATTTACAGTATGACCGCTTTCGCCCGTCGCGAAATCAAACGGGACTGGGGCGACGCCGTATGGGAAATCCGTTCGGTGAATCAACGTTATTTGGAAAATTTCTTCCGTCTGCCGGAACAGTTCCGCGCGCTGGAAAACAACCTGCGGGAAACGCTGCGCCGCAATCTGACCCGCGGCAAAGTTGAATGCAGTCTGCGCATTGAACACAAAAAACAAACGGCGACCGCACTCAACCTGAATACCGATCTCGCCCGGCAGGTTATTCAATCCCTGCAATGGATCAAACAGCAGGCGGGCGAAGGCGAAATCAGCCTGACCGATATTCTGCGTTATCCGGGCGTGGTGGAAGCGCCGGAGCAGGATTTGGACGCTATCAGTCGCGATTTGCTGGCGGCGTTCGATGAGCTGCTGACAGACTTTATCGCCATGCGCGCGCGTGAAGGTGAAAAACTGAAAAGCCTCATCGAGCAACGCCTCGACGGCATTTCGGCGGAAGCCGATAAAGTGCGCGCGCAAATGCCGCTGATTATGCAATGGCAGCGCGATCGCTTACAACAACGTTTCGATGAGCTGCAACTGCAACCGGACACACAACGGCTGGAGCAGGAAATGGTACTGCTGGCGCAGCGCATCGATGTGGCGGAAGAATTGGATCGCCTGCAGCTGCATGTGAAGGAAACCCGCGCCATTCTGCACAAAGGCGGCGCGGTAGGGCGCAAACTGGATTTTATGATGCAGGAGTTAAACCGTGAAAGCAATACGCTGGCGTCAAAATCCATCAATGCCGACATCACCAACTCGGCGGTGGAACTGAAAGTGCTGATCGAACAAATGCGCGAACAAATTCAGAATCTGGAATAAGGAATCATTATGCGGATTAATCTTGCACAGTACGGCGTAATCTCCGCGCAGGGCGCCGAGGCGGAAAAATTCCTGCAAGGCCAGCTGACCTGCGATGTGACCCAACTGGCGGACGGACAATCTACGCTGGCGGCACATTGTGATCCGAAAGGCAAAATCAACTCGCTGTTTCGCCTGATTCGCCACGACCGGCAGCAATTTTATCTGTTAGTCAGACAAAATTTACTGGCCGACACCCTTGCGCAATTAAAAAAATACGCGGTGTTCTCCGATATCAGCTTCACCCTGCCGGACTGGCCGATTATCGGCATTGCCGGTGAAAACGCCCCGCAAACGGCGGCTCACCTCACCCTGACATTACCGACGCAGCCGACACGTTATATTCTGCTTAATCCCGCCGAGCCGGATTGTCAATGCGACACGCCGGCGGCTTATTGGGATATACAGGACATCCGCGCGGGCATTCCGCTGTTAAGCCCGCAAAGCCGGCTTGAATTTATTCCGCAGGCGCTGAATCTGCCGCAGCTGGAACAGGCGGTTTCCTTTACCAAAGGTTGCTATATCGGTCAGGAAACCATCGCCCGCGCCAAATATCGCGGCATCAATAAACGGGCGATGTTCACTTTCCGCGCCGCCACCGCCGTGACGCCGGATATCGGTGCGGAAATCGAAATGCGGCTGGAAAGCGGTTGGCGCAAAACCGGCTTTATCTTAAGTGCGGTCAATTTTGACGGCGTTTTATGGCTGCAGGTCGTGCTGAATAACCAACTGCCGGCGGAAGCCGAATTCAGACTGCCGCACAGCGAAACGGGACTGGAAGCCTATCCGTTGCCTTATGCGCCGCAATAAGCCTGAATTGAAGTGACGATAAACGGCGATGCGATCCGGCGGGATCGCATGTTTTATGTGGCGGTTAAGGCTTTTTTGTCGATCCCGAGCAGCCACAGCATGATGCCGTAAACCGCCGCCGCACAGCCAATCAACCAGCCCAGCCAATGCACGCGCTGTAGAAACGACATTGCCTGCCAGCCGTCCAGCACCGGGCTATAATACCACACAGTTGCGCCCATCACCGCCGCGGCCAGCAAAACTTTCACTAAAAACACCGCACTTTGTCGGCTGAAACGGTAAATATCCGCCCGCGCCAGCCCGCGGTACAACAAATAGGCGTTTAAGCTCGCCGACAGCGCCGATGCCATCGCCAGCCCCACATAGCTGAAAGGAATTGCCAGCAGATTAAACCCCATGTTGCTGACCATGGCGATAATACCGATTTTCACCGGCGTTTTGGTATCCTGCCGGGCATAATAGCCGTTGGCCAGAATTTTAATCAGCATAAAACTCAGCAGCCCGGCATTAAACGCCCACAAGGAATATGACGCCGCCTGCACATCGTGCAACAAAAACTGACCGCGCATAAACAGCACCAGCAACATCGGTTGCGCCAGCACCGCAATGCCGATCATCGCCGGCACGCCGAGCAGCAGAATCATGCGCACGCCCCAATCCATGGTTTGGCGAAAATCCGCCGCGCTGCGCTGTTCGTCATCGCTGCGGTTAACATGATGCCGCGCCAGCGTCGGTAAAATAACGGTGGAAATGGCGATCCCGAACAGGCCGAGCGGAAACTCAAGCAGACGATCGGAATAATACAGCCAGCTGATCGAACCGGTCATCAGAAAGCTGGCGATAAAGGTATCCAGCAACAAATTAATCTGGCTGACCGACACCCCGAACAGGGCGGGAATCATCAACGTGCGGATTTTCTTAACGCCGGCATCGTTCCACGCCCATTTCGGCCTCACCAGCAGCCCGGCCCGTTTCAGAAAAGGGATTTGAAATAAAAACTGCAACAGCCCGCCGATAAAAATCCCGATGGCTAAGGCTAAATCCGGACTGCTGACATGCGGGGCAAGAAAAAGTGCGGTGCAAATCATCGCAATATTCAGCAGCACCGGCGAAAAGGACATCACGCCGAACCGGCCGAGCGTATTCAAAATAGCGCCGGATAAAGCGACGAACGTGATAAACCATAAATAAGGAAAGGTAATTTTCAGCAGCAGGGACGCCTGCTCGAATTTCACTCCGTTCGGCCCGTCGTGCAGCCAGTCCAGAAACCAGCCGGTGCCGAACAGCGCCGCCACCAACGGCGAAAAGACCATCGCCAGCGCAGTGACTATCGTGACTAAACCGCCGAGCGTGCCGGAAACCTTCGCGATAAATGCGCGGGTTTTATCCACATCGCCGGTTTTCTGATATTCCGCCAGCACCGGCACGAACGCCTGTGAAAAAGCGCCTTCGGCAAACAGCCGGCGCAGAAAATTCGGGATTCGGTTGGCAAATAAAAAGACATCCGCCGCCACGCCGGCCCCGATAAGCTGCGCGGTAATCACATCGCGCACCAGACCCAGCACCCGCGACAATAATGTCATCGCACTGACCAGCATGCCGGATCGTAATAATCGTTTACTCAAAATAATTCACTCTTGGGCTGAAATTTTGGCTTAATTGTATAGAAATTTTATTTTTACGCTATATTCCGGGGCAAAAAACTGTTAAAATCTCGCCCACATCGTTCAGGTGGGCTAGCAGAAAGCGCATTTTCCGATAACGATGCTGACTTTCGGTTGTGTCTCACCGAATCCTCAAACTAAATTTTGCCAATTGTTTATTGACAATTGTATAGAAAAAAGGCATATTTTACGCCTTTATTTTTATTCCATAAACTAACAGAAATTTTCAGGAGTTTGACCTTGGCTAATATCAAGTCAGCTAAAAAACGTGCGGTTCAGTCAGAAAAACGCCGTCAACACAATGCAAGTCAGCGCTCAATGATGCGTACTTACATTAAAAAAGTTTACGCCGCAATCGCAGCAGGCGAAAAAGCAACCGCAGAAACCGCATTCGTTGCAATGCAGAAAGTTGTGGATCGCATGGCGTCTAAAGGTTTAATTCACGCTAACAAAGCGGCTAACCACAAATCCAAATTATCTGCACAGATCAAAAAATTAGCGTAATCGTTTTTTAAATCCGATTTAACAGAAAACCGCCTGCAATAAAGGGCGGTTTTTTATTTTCCCTTTGCCTCCTTTTCGTGATTGTTTTCAATCAAATTTATGTTCCTTTTCGCTTAAATATCAAATCCGTGAGCAAGATCCCAGAATAAAACACGGTTTTTTGTTATTGTTTGCGCGTTTTCTTAGTATTTACGGATCACTTATCACACAAGGAGTGGCGATGAAAAAATTAATCAATCAAGCGGAACAGGTGCTAGAAGAACAATTGCAGGGGCTGGCACTGGCGCATCCTGAACTGAAAATAAACCAAGAGCCGGTCTATGTTATCCGACAGACCGCGCCGACAGCCGATAAAGTGGCGCTGATTTCCGGCGGCGGCAGCGGACACGAGCCGATGCACGCCGGTTTCGTCGGCGCAGGCATGCTGGACGGCGCTTGTCCCGGCGCGATCTTTACCTCACCGACACCGGATCAGATGTATGCCTGCGGACTGGCGGCGGACGGCGGCGCGGGCGTGCTGATGATCATCAAAAACTACACCGGCGATGTGCTGAATTTCGAAACGGCGGTGGAACTGCTGCACGCGGAAGGCAAACAAGTGGCGGCAGTGCTGGTGGATGACGATGTGGCGGTCAAAGACAGCCTTTATACCGCCGGCCGGCGCGGTGTCGCCAATACGGTGCTGATCGAAAAAATACTCGGCGCCGCGGCAACACGCGGGCAGGATTTGGATCAGCTGGTGCGTCTGGGGCATAAACTGAACAATCACGGTCATTCCATCGGCATTGCGCTGGGCGCCTGTACGGTTCCCGCCGCGGGCAAACCGTCCTTTACGCTGGCGGAAAACGAAATGGAATTCGGTGTCGGTATTCACGGCGAACCCGGCATTGCCCGCCGCCCGTTCAACGGTCTGAATGAGACGGTGGATAGCATGTTCGCTACGCTGATCGAAAACGGCGATTATCAGCGCCCGATCCGGGTTTGGGATCGCACACAGGGCGACTGGCAGGAGCACATTCAGCATAAACAGGCGCTGCAAAAGGGCGATCGGGTCATCGCACTGGTCAACAATCTGGGCAGCGTACCGCTTTCCGAACTGTACGGCGTATTTGCCCGGCTGCACAAAAACTGTTGCGATTTCGGTCTGCGGATCGAACGGGCGCTGGTGGGCTCATACTGCACCTCGCTGGATATGCAGGGCGTATCCATTACCCTGCTGAAAGTCGATGATGAGGACTTGGCGCTGTTTGACGCTCCGGTCAGTACGCCGGCATGGCGCGGATAAGCCATGGCACGCAAGTAGACGCCTCAAAGTGCGGTGTGATTTTCTTACGTTTTTCTATTTAAAAATCAAGGTGATAACCATGGAGATAACAAAATCTCAGATTATGCAATGGATTGCCGCCTGCGCGGCGAAATTTAAACAACACCAGCAATGGCTGACCGAGCTGGACACCGCCATCGGCGACGGCGATCACGGATTAAATATGCAGCGCGGTTTTACCAAAGTAATGGAAAAACTGCCGGAGGCAGCGGATAAAGATATCGGCACGATCATGAAAACCACCGGCATGACATTGCTTTCCAGCGTCGGCGGAGCAAGCGGCCCGCTGTTCGGCGCGTTGTTTATGAAAATGGCGCAATCAACCGCCGGGAAGCAATCCCTGACCTTCACGGAGTTCAGCCAAGCGTTACAGGACGGTGTGAACGGCATTGTGGCGCGCGGCAAAGCGGCAATCGGCGATAAAACCATGTGCGATGTCTGGCTGCCTGTCGCCGCTCAGCTGAGCGCTGATCAGGATCTCGCGCAGGCGGTTGCCGTAGCGCAGCGCCAGCTTGAAAGCACCATTGCCTTACAGGCGAAAAAAGGCCGCGCCAGCTATCTGGGCGAACGCAGTATCGGCCATCAGGATCCCGGCGCAACCTCCGCCGCCCTGATGATTGAAGCATTGCACGAGGTTATCCATGGTTAATCTGGTGCTGGTTTCCCATTCCTATACCTTGGCGTGCGGCATTGCGCAGCTGGCGGAACAAATGAACCATGGCTGCCGCATTGCGCTGGCGGCGGGCATGGCGGAGCCGGAAAATGCCATCGGTACCGATGCGGTACGCATTATGCACGCCATTGAGCAGGTATATAGCCCCGACGGCGTGCTGATTCTGATGGATTTAGGCAGCGCCCTTCTCAGTGCGGAAACCGCGCTGGAACTTATCGATCCCGCCATGGCGGACAATGTCAGACTATGTGCCGCACCATTGGTGGAAGGCACGTTGGCGGCGGTGGTGTCCGCCTCGGCCGGCGCCGATCTGAACCGCGTGATGCAAGAGGCGGAAAACGCCCTGCACGGCAAACAATCCCAGCTCGGCGGCGAACAGCAAGCCGTTCAGTCTCAAACGCCGGATTTGCCTCCTTGCGACGCGCCGCAGATAGACATCGTCGTGCGTAACCGGCACGGCATTCACGCCCGCCCGGCGGCGAAAATCATCGAAACCCTATCGCCTTTTCATGCCCGGGTCTGGATTCGACATGACGGTCAGTTCGCCGATGCGAAAAGTTATAATCAGTTGATTCAGCTGCAAATCCGACAGGGCCAGCCGGTGAGCTTCTATGCCGAAGGAGAGGAGGCGGCGCCAGCGCTTGCCGCGCTGCAAACGCTGGCGGAGCAAGACTTCGGTGATGCGCCTGACGCCACAACGCCTCCCCAAACCCGCTTGCAAGGCATTGCCGTCGCCGCAGAAAGCGTGGGAAGTGCGGTCTGTTTTCAGCAAGTTTTGCCTGCCGAACAGGGAGACCTGCGCCATAGTGTAGAGCAGGCGCTGGCCGCCACGCGCGAACAGCTTGCCGCGCTGACGGCATTGCCTGCATTGCCGCCGACTTTCCGTCCGCTGTTTTCGGCGCATCAGCTGTTGCTGGAAGAAGTGAGCGAAACGCTACTCGCCTTGCCGGCACAGCAGGATCTTGATGCCGCCTGCCGGGCGGTTTTCGATCAGGTTGCCGAGCAGTATCATCAGGTTGACGATCCTTATTTACGCGCCAGAGAACTGGATATTCGCGATCTGCGCGATCGCTTTTCCACCAATCTGCGAGGAATCGCACCACCGTTGCCGGTTGTGCACGAAGATGACATTTTATGCGCGGACGAGCTCTATCCCTCCGCACTGGCACAGCTCTGCGCCGCTCCGTTCGGCGGCATTTGCCTGGCGCAAGGCTCGGCCTGCTCCCATACCACGTTGCTTGCCAACGCGCTGCACATTCCGATCGCACTGGGTTTCGGTGAAAAATTGCGCGACATTCAGCCGGGACAATCGCTGAAGGTCAACTGGCAGAAAGGCTATATTGAGATTTAACCGACAGATCGGCAACAAATCGCGCGATCACAAGCCGCGCGATTATCGCCGACTTATTTGACAAACCGTTTACGGCGGCGATGATAATTCAGCGTAGTATGAATTTTCTGCCGGCCGATTGCCGGCTTAATCTCCTGCGCCCGACGGTGCGCGCGCCGGTAATGGCTTAAAAAATAATGCACTGAGCTGGCGGCCAAAATCCCCGCCAGAAACACGATAATAAGTTCGCCGTACAGCTGATGAAAAATCTGATTGATTTTGTTTTGGGTCGTCTGCCCGTATTTCATATCGAACGTAATCCGCAAAAACCCCTCAATGCCGTTCGGAGAATAAATCGGCTCCACGATTTGCTGCGTGTTGATCGCTTTCGGTTCCGTTTCGCCCAGACCAAGCTGACTGCGCAAACCCGACGCATTACTGCTTTGTGCCAGCAATTTTCCGTCGCTGGCGTAAATCGAGGCGTCCAGTACAAAGGCTTCTTTAGTAAAATTATCCAGATTTTCCGTCAGCCGCTCGGGCTTCGCATTATTGACCAGCAGCATGGAAAACAGGTTCGCCTGCTGACGCACCAGCAAATGCGACAGATTCGCCACTTGATTGATACTGGCTAACTGCGAACCGATTTTAAACTGATTGACACCGAATAAAATCACCGCCATCGCCGCCGCACAGAACGCGATAATCGTAATAATCATACCGGTTTTCACCACTTTTTCTTTGATGATATGCAAGTTATCTTCCCCAAGGATCAGTAAATACGCTAGAATACGGCAACGCTGCTAATTTACAGGATTTTTTATGCAAACACAAAATCTCGCCGCGATCAGGCAAAATTATCCCCGCTTTCCGACCGCACTTTTACACGACGCGCCCGCCTCAGCGGGGAATCACCGATTTATCCTTTACGGCACCGACCTCAATTTGGGCAAATTACAGCAGTTTCAGGCAAAGTGCGGTGAAAATTTTCACTGTTTGGATTGCTGGAACGTACTCCGCAATACCGTCGTGTTACTACAGGGCGAATGGCAGGCAGCATGGACGGACTACGCCCATCAGCTGACGCTGGATCTCGCCCGCCTGAATTTTAATGCCCGTTTACACCGGCCCGGCTTATTGGTTATGGATATGGATTCCACCGCCATCCGCATCGAATGTATCGATGAAATCGCCAAACTGGCCGGCACCGGCGAGCTGGTGGCGGATATTACCGAGCGAGCCATGCGCGGTGAGCTGGATTTCGAACAAAGTCTGCGCCGCCGCGTATCCACCCTACAAGGTGCGCCGGAAAACATTTTACAACGGGTGCGGCAACACCTGCCGCTGATGCCCGGCTTACAAGAAACCGTGGCGCAGCTACAGCAGCATCACTGGAAAGTCGCTATCGCTTCCGGCGGATTCACCTATTTCGCCGATCACTTAAAAGCCTTACTCAAGCTGGATTATGCCGTTTCCAATCAATTTGAAATTATCGACGGTATCCTGACCGGCAAGGTGCAAGGCGATGTGGTCGATGCGCAATATAAAGCGCGGACACTGACGCAACTGGCGCAACAGTGGCAAATTGCACCGGAAAATACGGTCGCCATCGGTGACGGCGCCAATGATCTGGCGATGATGGCGCAGGCGGATCTGGGGGTGGCGTTCCACGCCAAACCGAAAGTACAACAACAGGCGCAGATTGTGGTAAACTTCGCCGATCTCAGCGCACTTTTATGTATTTTGAGTGCGAACGACAGAATAACGCAAAAATAGGAGGATTTATGCCGTCTTTTGATATTGTTTCCGAAATTACGCTGCACGAAGTGCGCAATGCCGTTGAAAACGCGAACCGCGATCTCGCCAACCGCTGGGATTTCCGCAATGTTGCCTCATCCATTGAGCTGAACGAAAAAAATGAAACCATCAGCGTTGCCAGCGAATCGGATTTTCAGGTGGAACAGCTGATTGACATTTTGCGCAATGCCTGCATTAAACGCGGTATTGATTCCGCCTCGCTGGATATTGCGGCGGAATACGAACACAGCGGTAAAACCTACAGCAAAACCGTCAAGCTGAAACAAGGCATTGAGAGCGACATGGCGAAAAAAATCACCAAACTTATCAAAGAGGCGAAGCTCAAAGTGCAGACCCAGATCCAAGGCGACCAAATCCGGGTGACGGGCAAATCCCGTGACGATTTACAATCGGTGATTCAACTGGTTAAAAATGCCGAACTGGGACAGCCGTTTCAGTTTAACAATTTCAGAGATTAACGCACGACAACGCGACAGGCGCGGATGCGGCTTCGCCCGCATTAAGGGTTTACGATTCTAAGCAGGCAAGCACAGCGCCCGCCCACCGCCGGTTTAACGAAAAATCGCCCGGCTTTTCGGCTCAGCGGCGTAAACCTCGCGCGGCGGGCGGTATAAAGTGCGGTCGGATTTACGCCAGTTTTTATTTTCCGCCGCCATAGTCCGGCGCATCGGAGCGAAAAGCCGGCCTCATTACCACAACGTACCGCCGCCGGCTTATCCGTACATTTCACGCACAACCTGTTCAAACGAACGGGGCGACCGTCCCAGCAGGGTCGGCAAGTCTTCGGACACCGCCGCCAGTTCTCCCAATGCAATGGCCGTATAAGTGGACACCCAGGCTTCGATTTGCCAATCCGGTGTGTCGGGATAATGGGCTTTACGGCTGGCAAAGGCCTGTTCTACGGTTTGCGACCGGTAATAATACGGCTTTCCGGTTACGTGAGTTAAAATATCAGCAATTTGCGTCAACGTCAGTGCCTGACCGCCGGTCAGCGTGTAGGTGCGGTTTTGGTGTTGCGTGCCGTGCCGAACAATATCCAGCAGCACATTTGCCACCGCCTCAGCCACATCCTGCTGCGCTACGCATGCCACCTGTCCGTTTGCCGCCGGCCCTGCGATCACGCCCTGCTCATCGGCGATGCCGGCCATCATTTCACTGTAGAAATTATCACGCATAAACGTATATTGCATTGCCGTGTGCTTAATCGCCTGCTCGGTCACAAAATGCGTGCGTGCCAGAGTAAAGGTGCTGTCCGCCGCCGCATTGGCAAAGGACAAATACACGATATGGCGAACACCCGCTTGCTCAGCCGCCCGAACCAGCGTCAAATGTTCCTGCTCCCGATCAGGGCTTTCCGCCGCCGAAACCATAAACAACACATCAATATCATGCAGCGCCTGTTGAGCCAGCGCCGCGTCAGCATAGCTGAATAATCTGGCCTGTGCATTGGGCAATGCCGGCATTTTTGCCGGGTTGCGCAGCGGCAGAATCAAAGGCAATCCCTGCTCGCTCAGCAGTCGGGCAACACGCCCGCCGATATGTCCGCTTGACCCCGTAATAGCAATGTTCATTGTCGCGTTCCTCCGGTGAATGATGTTCAAACGTCTGTTTTAACTTTCCGTCATCATACACGATCACAGCCGAGCGATCACCCACCACGCCTATCAACGTTATCGCCAGATAAAAAGCCGAAAGTCGGCGAAAACGGGGGCAGGCATACTTACCGTCTGAAAATACACAAAATCACCAATCCGCGCCCACAAATCGCTCCAGCAAAAACGAAATCAACTTTTTCACGGCGAGCGGTTGCTTATGGCGGCTGGCGTACATTAAAAAAATCTGAAATTCGGGTAGCTGCCAATCGGTCAGCACCGCTTGAAGTTGCCCGCGCGTTACATAATCTCCAATCATATAGCGCGGCAACATTGCAATGCCGTTGTGGTTGAGCACGCTGCCGAGCAGGGCATTCGCGTCGTTGGTGGTAAATTGACTGGTAAGTTCCAACACGATTTCCGTTTCATGTCGGCGAAAATGCCATGTTCGGCGATTGACATGAGAATGAGCGAGATAGCGATGCCGTCGCAAATCGTCAGGGTGCGCCGGCACGCCGAAGGTAGCCAAATAATCGGGGGTGGCGACAAGCAGCGAATGGCAATCGGCAAGTTTGCGGGCAATTAAATTCGGATCGGGCTGGTTGGTAATACGCACGGCTAAATCGAAACGTTCGGCGATCAAATCGCTGATTCTGTCGCTTAAATCCAGCTGAATATGCAAATGAGGATAGTCGGCGAGAAAATCGTTAATCGCAGGCACAAGCTGCAAACTACCGAAAGAGGAATTGCCGGCAAGGCGAATCGTGCCGCGCAAATCACCTTGACGCGCCGCCATTTCCTGCTCCATTTCCGCAATGCTTTCAGCGATGTTGCGACAAAACACCACCGCTTGCTCGCCCGCTTCAGTCAGCGACACCTTACGCGTAGAGCGCTGAAACAAACGGCTGTTCAACCATTCTTCCATTAACGAGACATAACGGCTAATCATCGGTTTGGAAATATCCAACGCCTCCGCCGTAGCAGTGAAGCTGCCCGTTTCCGCAACCTGCAAAAAAACCTTGATCGCAGTAAGTTTATCCATGTTCACTCCCTTATTATTTCTAAATACGAAACAATTATATTCTAAAATCGCGCTTTTTCCCTTTTTTTATTTCCGTATAATGCCTACATCGACAGCAATAATGCTGAAACATTCATCAACTTAACGGAAGGAATGACAACATGAAAAATATCGCAGTGATTGGTGCAACAGGTTATGTGGGGAGTGCCGTGGTGGCGGAATTGGCAAGTCGCGGACATAAGGTTACCGCTTTCGCCCGCAATAGCGACAAAGTAGCGAAATTAGATAATGTCAAGGCGGTGACGGCCGATGTGGAGGCGGTGGATTTCGCCGCAAAACTGCAAGGGTTTGATACGGTGGTGAGCGCCTTCAACGCCGGCTGGACAAACCCGAATATCGGGGCGGATTTTACCCGCGGTTCCAATGCCATTATCGCGGCGGCCAAAGCGGCAAACGTAGCATATTTGTTAATTGTCGGCGGTGCGGGTAGCCTTTATGTGGCACCGAATCTGCAATTGATCGACACACCGGATTTCCCGCAAGCAATTTTTGACGGGGCGAATGCTGCGCGCAATTTACTCAATGATCTGCGTGATCGTCGTGATGTCAATTGGGCGTTTATCAGCCCGCCGGCGTTGCTTGGCGCAACCGGCGGCTACAGCGAAGAGCGCCGCGGCGAATATCGTTTAGGCGGCGAAGAATTACTGATGGCAGGCGATGCGCCGGCAGGTATCAGCGTGGCGGATTTAGCGATTGCGATAGCCGACGATGCGGAGCAAAAAGCACATTTATTCCAACGCTTTACCGTGGCGGCGAAATAAGAGGATGTAAAGGTCGTCAGCTCCCGTCAGCGTCGGCGTATTAATTAACTCGCGTCCTTGTAGATACTGTATCTCAACGTCACAGGCAAACTGCTTTTTACATTAAGCCGAAATGATTTGTCGTTGGGAAACAGTATCTGCTTTAAAACAGCTCAAAAAACACCCGCACTTTTAATAGCAGCGGTGATTTAACGACGTAGCAAAAACGTTTTTATAAATCAAAAGTCTGAATCAGGTTTACATGCAAACGTACCACCACGTTGCCGCGCACCGCATTGGAATACGGGCAAACCTGATGGCTGCGTTCAATTAGCTGGCGGGCTTGTGCTTCAGTTAAGCCTGCAACCGTGATGCTGATATCCAGATCCAGACTGAATGTGCCGTCCGCTTTTTGCCCGATGCCCACCGCCACGCTGGTGGAAGACTGAGTTGGTTGCAGCCCCAGTTGACCGGCGACCAGGTTCATTGCGCTGTCAAAGCAGGCGGCATAGCCCATTGCAAACAGCTGCTCCGGATTCGTGCCTTGTTTGCCGCTGTCATTTTGGAAAGACACCAAGTCGAAGCCGATTGAGCCGTCGTCCACGCGGGTATGTCCGTCCCGTCCGCCGGTTGCCGTTGCTGAAGTTTTATAGAAAATTTTCATCATATCGTCCTTTTCGTTATCGTTGAAAGTAAGGTGATTATATTGTATAACTCACCACAAGATTATATTATTCGTCCGGATTTCTTGCCTATTTCTACAAATTATAATGTTGTCAGCACAAACCGCCTCATTATCCCGGCTTGCTTATCCGCCATGTAACACGCTACCGCGCCAAAAAGAGGAAAAGCCATGCACAACCCATTCAATCAACCCGTCGGCGAACCGGTCACCGGCTTTTCTGCCGGGCAAATGCCTGCCGTTCAATGCCTGCAAGGCAAGTTCTGCCGACTGGAAAAACTCGACGCCCAACGACATGCTGATGACTTGTGGCTTGTTTACGGCGAAAGCAGTGCGCCGCAAAACTGGACTTATCTGCCCGCCGGTTACGGGCCTTTTGCAAACAGAGCCGATTTTCACCGCACTTTGCAAACCCGAGCCGCCTCTGCCGATCCTTATGTGTTTGCGATTATTGATCTTGCCGAACAACAAGCCGTCGGGACGTTCAGCCTGATGCGGATTAATTGCACTCACCGCGTTATTGAAGTCGGCGCAGTGATCTATTCGGATCAACTTAAACGCACGAAAACCGCAACCGAAGCGCAGTATCTTCTGGCTTGCTATGTCTTTGACGTTCTGCAATATCGCCGTTATGAATGGAAATGCGACGCGCTCAACGCCCCGAGCCGGCGTGCCGCAACACGTCTGGGCTTCACTTTTGAAGGCATTTTCCGACAGGCGCAGGTTTATCGCGGGCGCAACCGGGATACCGCCTGGTATTCTCTGTTAGATCGTGAATGGCCGGCACAAAAATGCCGGTTTGAACGCTGGCTGGCGGACGATAATTTCGACCGCCAGGGACGGCAGAAAAAACGCCTGCAGGATTGTTAAGCGGCAATCCGGCGGTCTGAATATAAAAATCGCGGAAAAATACACCGCACTTCCGCCGAACCAGCCGCATAGCGCCAATGCCTGAGGCGGTCGCTTATTGCCGGTATAGGCGCGGCGGCCTCGGTGGCAAGATAATAACGGGCGCGGGATTTTAATGTGTCATCATATGATGATGTTGCATCGGCATTTGCGGCAGCGCTCCCGCCTCCGGCATCGGATGGTGCATCGATGTTTGTGGCTGCCAACCGCTCAAGGTCGGATCAGCCATGCCGAAAATCATGGTTAAATGACTGACAATCAAAAAGCTAATTAATAAAAAGAAGCGGCGTAAAATCCGTTGACCGCCTTGCACGGCATTCCCCCAAACGCCGAGTTCCATCAGCGCCAATGCAAGAATAAACGGCGCCGCCCCGACAAAGGCAACGAGCGCGGCGGTATCGATCCAACCGCGATACTCGATTGCAGGTAAAATACCTAACAGAAAATACACCACGATTGCGGTGTAATACACTCCCGCCACAATGCTCAATATCCGGTTCCATCGCTTAGATTTGTCGGCTCGCTCGCCGTAATACACCGCAAAAAATTCGGTTGCCACCAAACATTCCGCCACCAGCATAGGGATGACCATAAACATGATCAAATTCCACGGTGAATTTGCCGCCAGCAAATCCATATAATTAGTCATTATCATTTTCCTCTCCCAAGATAAAAATAAATCAGGTGAGAAAGTCTAAAGGTTGACCCGGGGTTAAAGTCAAAGCCTTTATGCGCACTTTCCCGCAAATGGGGGAATTTTTAAACACCGAATACAAAAACTCGGCAAAAACCGACCGCACTTTTGTATGATGTCAAAGCAATTTTATGTGTTGATGAATGGAAAATCGTTGAAAGAGGTGCTTTGGTCCCAACAGGACTTGAATAATTGCAGAATAACAATATTTATCAGTATGTTATAAATAGTGGAAATTGTCGTGGTTACTATCGTGGTTACAATAAATAATAACCAATGCTAGCTATGCTTTAATCTGATTAATGTTAAAAATTATATAAAAAGGTGTTCACCCGTTCACTATCTATTATATTTCTTTATTTATTATATAGTTATTTGGTGAATAGGGGTCTTCACTAGTGTTCACCAGTATTCACTCTTTTAGAAGAGATAAATCATCCTATCTAAATTATATTCCCAATCTGTCTTTGTATAAAAAACAAGCGATCGAATTTTACTTACTTACCATAACTTAACGTAGCTAATCGATTGATTTTTAAACTATTTACTTCCTATTTTTTGTCTATATATTGTTCTATGGGCTTCTTATAAGCCGTCTTAATTAAGATAAATTTCAAAGGATTAATTATGTTTAAAAAATTGTTAGAACTACGCCAACAAAAGGCGGAAAAAGTCGCTGAAATGCGTGCGTTATTAGATAACGCTGAAAAAGAAGGTAAAGAATTAACTGAAGAAGAAAAAGGGAAATTCGATACATTAAAAGAGTTGGTTAAACAGATGACTGAAGAAATCGAACGCTATGAAACTGTAGCCGATGAAGAACGTAACATTACCGATAAAGGCAAGCCAGTAGAAACCCGCGGTAAATCTTTCAGTAATGATGAATTACGTCACTACATTAAAACGGGTGAGCTACGTTCTAACCTTTCCACTACAACGGGCGAAGATGGCGGCTATTCTGTTATTCCACAATTAGACAAAGACGTAATGAAACGCTTAACTGATGATAGTGTTATGCGTCAAATTTGTAATGTGGTGCGCTTGCCGGTTGGTGCGAAAGAGTACAAGAAATTGGTTTCTGCTGGTGGCGCGGTGGTTGAACACGGTCAAGAAGGTGTTGCACGTAATGGTACAAATGCGCCTAAATTGAATGAAGTCACCATTGCTTTAAATCCTATCTTTGCGTATCCGAAAACTACTCAAGAAATCTTAGATTTTTCTTCTATTGATGTTTTAGGCTGGTTAACTGATGAAATCAGTGAATCATTCACTGAAACTGAAGAAAGCGATTTAACTTTAGGTGATGGCGATAAAAAATCAAAAGGTTTACTTGCTTATACCCGTTCAACTAATAACGATAAAGCCCGCGCATTTGGCCAACTTCAAAAAATGGAAGTAGCCGGCGCAGACAAAATTACAGCTGATAACTTGATCGACTTGTTCTATATGCTGCATTCAAAATATCGTAAAAATGCTGTCTGGGTGATGTCTTCTACAATCGCGGCGATGTTACAGAAATTGAAAAACAAAAACGGGGATTTTATCTGGCGTGATGGTTTAACCGCTGATGCACCGGCTACGCTTTTAGGTCGCCCCGTTCATTTCCTTGAAACAATGCCGGCAAGTGGCGTAAATCAAGGCGTTTTAGCTTTTGGTGACTTCAAGCGTGGTTACTTTATTGTCGATCATGAAACAGGCGTGCGTACTCGACCGGATAATATTACGGAACCGGGTTTCTATAAAGTCCACACAGATAAATATTTAGGTGGTGGCGTGGTAGATAGTAACGCAATCAAATTTATTGAAACGTTAGCTTAATCAACAATTCATAAGGGGCATTAAGCCCCTTTTTTGTTAAAGGATAAAGAAAATGGATCAACAAAAATTTGAAATTCGTTCATCAGAAATTACGGCAGACAGTGAAAATAAAAAACTGATTGGCTATGTGGTGAAGTGGAATAGTCCTTCCGAGGTGCTTTATTGTGATTTTGTCGAGCAGTTCGGCGCGAACGCCTTTAGTGAGAGTTTAAGCAGTGGTACCGATGTTAGAGCCTTGTTTGAACATGACCACACAAAACTATTAGGACGCACCACCGCCGGCACTCTAAAACTTGAAGAAGACGCGATCGGCTTACGTTTTGAATTAATTCCGCCAGATACCACCTTGGGGCGTGATTTATTGGTAAGTGTAGAACGTGGTGATATTCGAGGGATGTCTTTCGGTTTCTGGGCGAAAGAAGAAACATGGAACTTTGATGTTGAACCTTGTCAGCGCACCGTAGCCAAAGCGGAATTATTTGAAATCACGGTAACCAGCATTCCGGCATATCCTGAAAGTAGTGTAGAGATTGCGAAGCGTTCCATGGCGAAGGCAAAAACGCCGTCGAAAACGACCGCACTTTTAAAACAATGGCTTGATGTGGCGGAGTGTCAATAATGTGGAACCCGTTTAAACGAAAAGAACAACGCAGCGCGCCGATGACGATTGATGAATTGTTTTCTTATCTGGGCGCATCCAATACCGGCGCGGGCGAATTTGTCAGCCCTCATACGGCGGAAAGTTTGCCGGCGGTGATGAATGCGGTCACAGTAATTGCCGAAGCGGTAGCGAGTATGCCTTGCTATCTGTATCAGCTTAAAGAAGACGGACGCGAGCGCGTTTATCATCACCCGGTAGATTATCTACTGAATGAAATGCCAAACCGCAGCCAAACACCGTATCAGTTCAAATACACTATGATGCGCCATTACCTGTTAAACGGTAACGCCTACGCAGTGATTGAATGGAATAATAAAGGCGAACCGGTCAGCCTTACCCCGTATCAGCCAAGTGCGGTCAATATTTATCGCAAAGTTGGCGGCGAGTATATCTATCAGATCACCGACTTGGACGGCAACAGCAAAAACTACCTTCAAGGTGAAATCCTACATTTGCGCCACTCCTCCCTTGATGGCTTTATGGGACGTTCGCCGATTGCGATTTGTCGTGAAACGGTAGGTTTAGGCATTGCGCAACAAAAACATGGTTCCGCCATCATGAAAAACGGTTTAATGGCAAGCGGATTAATCACCACTTCCGAATGGTTGGATGAAGCCAAAGCGCAAAAGGCAGTAAAAGCCCTTGAGCGTTACAAAGGCGCGAAGAATGCCGGTAAAACGCCAATCCTTGAAGGCTCAATGGAATATAAGCAATTAGGCATGACGAACCAAGACGCGGAGTGGTTAGCCAGTCGCACCTTCACGATTTCCGATATTGCCCGAATCTATAACATTAGCCCGATCTTTTTACAGGACTATTCCAATAGCAGTTATTCAAACTTCAGCGAAGCCAGCCGCGCATTCTTATCACAGACGCTGCGCCCGTGGCTTACCAATTTTGAACAGCAGCTTAAAGATGCCTTGATGATTGATTTAGGCAGCAACAGTAAGAAGCGTTACCTCATCGAATTTGATACAAGCGACTTACTGCGCACCAGTCAAAGCGAACGCTTCAAAAGTTACGATGTGGCGATTAAAGCGGGCGTAATGTGTCCTAATGAAGTTCGCCGCCGTGAAGGTTTACCGGCTTATGATGGTGGAGAGGAATTCAGCCAAGCATGGAAACAAACCGTAGAAGTGAAGCGCGATGATGAACAGGAAACGGGGGTAAGCGATGGCAATCATGATTAAAGCCGGGAAGTATAACAAAGTGATCAGCTTACAAAAACAGGTGAACGAACAGAACGACTACGGCGGCATTGTGAGCAAATGGAAAACCGTTGCCAATATCCGCGCGGCGGTTGAGCCGTTACAAGGTAGAGAGTTCTTTTCCGGTGCCGTGCCGTTAAATGAAAACATTGTGCGCGTTCGCATACGTTACGGCGTTAATGTTGATAACACCATGCGGGTGAAATATGGAAAACGTTCTTTTGAGATAACGAACATTATTGATAGTAAAGAAGCACACAGAGAAGTTCAGCTTATTTGTAAGGAGCTAACCGGCAATGGCGGAAATTAATTTAACGATTGATGAAATCAAAGCGCACTTAAATCTAGATCATGATTTAGACGATGGTTTACTGGAAGCTTATAAATCCGCCACTTTGGAAGTCGCCCAAAATCATATTGGGAAAACCTTTGGAGAGGAACAAACGGATAAAACGGTTCCTTTTACCCCGGCGATTAAGATTGGTTGTTTAATGTATATCGCCTATCTCTACACCAACCGCGAAGCCGTAACGGATTTAGCCAACCTAAAACCCGCGCCGATGGCGATTTCCGCATTGTGGGAAGTGTATCGGGAACCCTGCGCTTATTAGGTGATGTATGCCCTACCAACCATTAAGACGTTGTACCTATCCCGGTTGTCGTAATCGTGTTAAGTCCGGACGATGTGAGGCGCATAAGTCAAAGGACGAACGCCCAAACAGTAGCGCACGCGGTTACGACCATAAATGGAGCAAATACCGCGCCCAATACTTAAGGCATCATCCCCTTTGCGTGATGTGCTTAGAGCAAGGCAAATATACACCGGCGACAGTGATAGACCATATTAAGCCGGTAGAGAACGGGCAAGCCGATCCGTTGTTCTGGGTGGCAAGCAATCATCAGCCCTTATGCCGTGATTGCCATAGCTATAAAACAAGAGTGATCGATCAACGCGGATTTGGCGCAAAAAAGTAAATAAATATCAACAGGATATAAACGATTACTAAAAACTTAGTAAGCGATTTTTCTCAATGTTGAGTAAAACTTACCGGGTGGGGGGAGTTTCGAAAAGAAAAGGACAAGCCCACGGAACCGCCCGCCTAATCAAATTTTTACGCAAGGCAATTTTTTAGAAAATAAGGAAAGCAAATGACGAGAAAGAAAACCTATAAAACGCCTGATTTCTTGGATGATATTGCGAAAAGCCAATGGAAAGCACGCATTAAGCAACTTTCAGAGCGTGGCGATATTAAACCAGAAGATTTAACAAACCTTGAAATTTATTGCGAAAACTACGCAATTTGGCGCCATTCCGTAGCAGATTTAGCAAAAAACGGCTTCATTATCGTAAATAGTCAAGGTACACAATCAAGAAACCCGGCATTGTCCGCGAAAGCAGATGCGGAAAAAGTCATGATCAAGATGTCTTCCTTGTTAGGGTTCGATCCGGTAAGCCGTCGTAAAAATCCGGTAGAAGAAGATATTACCGACCGTCTAGATGAAATTTTAACAATGTAATATGACCGCTTGGCACGACTACGCAGTAAAAATTCAATCCGGTGAGGTGATTGCCTGTAAGAAAATCAAACAGGCGGTAAGCCGTTACCTTGAAGATTTAGAAAATCCCGCTTACTTCTTTGATGAAAGTGCGGTAAATAAATTTTTAGCATTCTCTCGGCTATGTCCACACGTTAAAGGGCATTTACGCGGGCAACCGATCGAGCTTTCCGACTGGCAAACCTTTCTATTTGCTAATCTGTTAGGCTTTAAGCGTAAAGATACCGGCTTGAGAAAATACCGTTCCGCTTATATCCAAGTGGCGCGGAAAAATGCGAAATCCACCGTTGCCGCCGTGCTGGCAAATTGGTTCTTGATTATGGAATCTGGCCAACAAGATATTTATACTGCAGCAGTTAGCCGTGACCAAGCCCGCATTGTGTTTGATGATGCCCGGCAGATGTGCCTACTCTCCCCGCTCTTGAAAAAACGGCTCAATATTCAGCAGCATAAACTTATCAACCCGAAATCAAACAGCTTAATGCGTCCGCTGGCGGCAAAATCCTCCACCATTGAAGGTACAAACCCAAGTTTAGCCATTGTGGACGAATATCACTTACACACGGATAACAGCGTTTACAGTGCGTTAGAATTAGGACAAGGCGCACGCTCGGAAGGATTATTATTTGCCATCACTACGGCGGGCAGTAACGTGATTTCCGCTTGTAAGCAGCATTATGATTATTGTTGCCAAATTTTGGACGGTAACGAACAAAATGACAGCATTTTCATTATGATTTTTGAGCTGGACGAAGAAAGCGAAATAGACGATCCGAAAAACTGGATTAAAGCAAACCCGAATATAGGAAAATCTATTCCTTATCTTGATTTTGAAAACACCATTAAGAAAGCCCGCGGCATTCCGTCCGAATGGGTAGAAATGCTTACCAAGCGTTTTAACGTCTGGTGCCAAGGAACAACACCATGGCTAGGCGAAGGCAATTGGGCGCAATGCGCACGAAATTACACCGAAAGCGATTTACTTCATCAGGATTGTTATCTAGGCTTGGATTTATCCAGCACTAACGACTTAACCAGCCTTTGTTACACCTTCCCGCAAGGGAAAAAAGTGCGGTTGATTACCCGGCATTATATTCCCGAATTTCAGCTTCATAACGTAGCGAATAAGAACCGCGCGATTTATCGAAATTGGGTGCGCCAAGGGTGGTTAATTGCCACAGAGGGCGACTGTATCGATTATGACAAAATCCGCGATGATATTCTTAAAGACGTGGAAAGCTTCAATATCAAAATGATCGGCTTTGATGTCTGGAACGCCACGCATTTAAGAACCCAATTACAGGCGGCGGGCTTGGATGTAGAACCTTTCCCGCAAACTTATCAACGCTTTAGCCCGGTGGCAAAAAGTGCGGAAGTGTTGATTAATCGCCAAGTGATAGAACACAACGGTGATCCAGTGCTTGCTTGGGCGTTATCCAATGTCGTAATGGAAACCGATGCCAACGCCAATATTAAGCCAAACAAGAAAAAGGCAGCAAATAAAATCGATCCGGCAGTGGCTTTCTTGATGTCATTCGGTACCTATCAACTTGAATATGGCGATTTGATTTTTGAGTTATCAGAAGAACATAAACAGGCATTAGAACTATTTAATGGTATTGATTTATAAGATGTAAAATATTTTCGTTGTGCCATTGAATCTTTCTTCTCCCATTGCTATGTTATCTGGCATGATTACGATAAAAAGCAGGGGTTAATTATGGAATTGGCATTCCGTTTAATACAGTGGATAACCGCCTTTATTTTAGTTGTTTTAGCAATAGTTATTCTTGAAGATCGGTGGATAGTTGTAGTTTCAGGTTTATTCGGCGGATTTTCGTTTTTTATCGGTTGGCTTATTTATGATGAATATAAGTGTCGAAAAGAAAATAAACGGCTGGCCACCGAATGGAAAAAAAGAAAGAATAGCTGGGTAGAATATGAAATAAATCGCCCGATTACCCAAAAAACCTTACAGAAAAAACAGAGACCTATTATTACCGGTACAGTGAGCCGAGTAAATGCTAGAACTGGCAAAGAAACTGTTTTGGCGAATGTCAAGGTTGATCTTAAAGACGAATAACCTAATAAAACGCACCTAGGCTGATCCCCGAAAGCAAGACACCTTATCTTGTTGGTGCGTTCCTATCATAAGGGAAAATGCGAAAGGGGCATTTTATGAAAATATCACTACCAAAAAAGAAATCATATTCTTTAGATGAACTACCAGAATATTTAGCAAAAACATATCAATTAGATTTATCACACGATGATCTTATTGTGTACGCAAGAGAAAATAAATTAAAAACTTGTATCAGACTAGAAGGAAACGCTAAAGGTTTATATTCTGTGGGTAGAATAAAATTAGATGAACAAAACTTAATCCCTGTTTGTTATCCGCCTACTGCTGTATTTTTCAATTCAACAATTAAAAAATCATTTCTTCCACACGACTTACATTTAGAAGATGAATATGCCTGTTTCGGGGCTAGAGTACCTTTAATTAATGCTATCTATAAAGAAATTCAAGATGACAATTTAGACTTCTATTCAGCAACAAGGAAAGCAAAAACTAATATTAATGAATTTATTGAAAAGTCAGACTATGCCCCTGAATATGAGTATCAATTGTCATTAATACCCCAAAAATTTTCTTTTTCATTCTCAGCAGATTTCTATTTGCCTAGAGATATTTATAATACAAGCACTCGTTTATTGGATTCTCACATAATTTCAATAGATTTCACAGATGATTATTTATATCTATTGGGGAATACAAATAAGGAAAATATATTTATTAATTTAGCTATAAACACAAGAATAGCACAGCCTATTGGCGTTCATTTTAAAGATATTGAAATTTTACATCGTGATTTAATGGAATTCTTAGGAATTAGTGAAGATCCAGAAAATAACATAGATGAACTACACAAAGAAATTGATAATTTAAAAGTTGAATTAGCAGAAAAAAATAACCAAATAACCGAATTACAAGCCGCACTTAACGATAAGAACATACCTATCTTATTAGGAGAATGTAGAAAAGATGACCCTCTCAAAATTGCTATTGAAGTGCGCAATAAGTACTGGGCTGACTATCCCGAAAATGTGAAATCTAACAAACAAATTCAGAGTTATATCATGCGAGACTATGATGTCACTAAAACAACCGCCGCCGAAATAGAAAAAATAGCTTGCCCTATCGACAGAAAGAAAAATTAAATTTTTCTATAACTAATTGATTTTATTATATCCCGTCTATATAGGCGGGATATTTTTTTATAGCCCCTCTATATCTACTCCCTATATCTCAAATGATTTAATACCTCCCGTAGCGCTACACAACCTAACAAATGTTTAACTAACGGAAGGTATTTTTTATGAACAGACCTCAAACCCAATCTAAAAAATTAATCAGCAAAGCAGATGTATTACATTTGGTTTCTTTTGGTGGCACTAAATTAAACGAATTAGTTAAAGCCAAACAATTCCCACAGCCGATCCGCTTTTCTCAAAACTTTATCCGTTGGGATTTAGATGAAGTGAATACGTGGATTGAAGAACAAAAAGCCGCACGAGTTTAAGGAGGGGATTATGAACACTAAACAAGCCAAAACCGAAATTACCGCCCTACTTAGTCACCCTTTGAATTTATTTGAGGGCGTAGAGGGGATTAATGCCCGAGATGTGCATAGACTTTTGAAAGTCGGTCGTGATTATTCAACTTGGATTAAAGCTCGAATTAAGCAAGCCGGTTTTATCGAAAATCAAGATTTTGCCATTGTAGAAAATTTGAGCTCCCCCGTTTTGGCGAGCTCAAAAAATAAACACTCATCAATGGCACGACCTCAAAAACTCATTGACTATATCATCACCCTAGACACCGCCAAGCACCTTTGCTTGATGGAGAAAAATGAAATCGGGCGGGCTATCCGACAGCACTTTATTGAGGCAGAGAAACAGCTCAAACAGGTTGCGCCAAAGGTTTATCGGAACACTTTAGCCAAAACCCTTGAACGATTGGAAAGTATCGACAGAAACCGAGAAATGACAGATGCAATCAAAGCACGGTTGCAACGAAACGGCACACCGCCGAAACCCTATCATTACAGCCAAGAACAAGAGATGTTAGACAGCTTAGTGCTTGGGGTAAACGTTCGCAAATGGAAAGCCCTCAAAGGGATTAAAGGCAACGTGCGGGATTATTTCAATGTGGCGCAACTTCGCTTATTGAAAACACTACAAACTACCAACGCCGCACTTATTGAGCTTGATACCGGCTATAAAGAACGCAAGGCGCAGTTGCAGAAATTAAGCCAGCGTTATTTAAGCGAGCAGTTAGCAGCATAGAGAAAAGAAAAACGCCGCAAGGCTCACCCAAGCGGCGTAATTCCTACCTTAAGACTCACTCAAAAGGTAGAAAGTCTAAATTACATGAAGTCAGAAACCACGAAAAGAGCGATTACGAACCCAAGACAAGCTACATCGTCGTTTCCTGATTCAAATTCATAAAGAGGAAATCAAAAATGAATTTAAATCATTTATATTATAAACAATATGAAAATATTTCACAATATGACACTTTACAAAGTGCGGTCAATTTTGGCATTATTTCCCCGCAGTCGCAAAAAACGATTGCCGAGCCTCGAAACTCGAAGAATAAAACATTGGCGCATAGCACGCCTTACGCGTGTTTTTTTATGCGTGATTTACACACACCTAAAGAACGCCTAGCGCGTCTATCTATGGTAGCGTGTAGCGGGAAAGGTTTCGCCCTTTGCTGTGTTCCAATGTTCGCAGTTTTCGAGCCCGTTACACGTTACCGCCCAAGCCTCGAAACTTTAGCGGTAACTTCTAAAAATTCAACATTGGAGTTATCAGCAATGATCTATCTATTTTTAGGCATACGCCGCCAAGACTTAGCCAATACCGGCTTAACCTTCAACACGTTTCCACGCGCACGCATTGCGATTCAAGCCGACAACGAACAAGCCGCCCGCGCCAGACTGGCGAAAAACTGGCTTTTACTGCAGGCATGGCAGTTTAAAAACCGTTCTGAAATTCACCGCACTTTTATCAAGGGGGTGATTTATGCGTAATTTCTTCTTTGCTCAAGCTGAGCTACTTTTCCAAATGGAAGAATTAATCCGCCAGCTGGAGCAAGGCGGGGTAGAAGTTGACGAATCACGTCTTGCCGACCTGCTCAGCATTAA
>Ga0129306_1000268_pt1 | contig 90052 bp, 93 predicted proteins | sample P827metagenome_FD_94438 | JGI IMG/M metagenome (GOLD analysis project Ga0129306, IMG submission 94438) | Capybara group fecal microbial communities from Wisconsin, USA - P827 metagenome | ecosystem: Host-associated > Mammals > Digestive system > Large intestine > Fecal | place: USA: Wisconsin...
GGCATGTTAATGGTGGAAGGCAAGGAAAATCCGGAAATTTTCAGCGGAAAAATTAAAGACGAAGTTTACGATAAGCGAAATCCCGAGGCCGACGTGGACGTGAATTTTCATATGAAATAAAACTGAGTAAAGTCTCAACCTAAAAAAACTAACAAAATTTTGACCGCACTTTGTAGCCGGCATTGCGTCCTCAACCCCGAATTATTCGGGGAAAACGCTAATTAAGTTCGTTCCAAAGCGAAGCGTCATGCGAGATGCCGGCCTTTGGATTTAACGTGAAAAATTGCTAATAAGCGAAGAAAAAACTACGTCGCCTTCGGCGAAATTCGATTTAAACAATAAATAGATTGGTGGGTTAGCATCCCCTTATAAAAATATGAGCAACAACATCAACTACGAAGGCATTGAACAAATGCCGTTACGCACTTTTACAGAAAGTGCCTATCTGAATTATTCCATGTACGTCATCATGGATCGCGCCCTGCCGTTTATCGGCGACGGACTAAAGCCCGTGCAACGGCGGATTATTTACGCCATGTCCGAATTGGGCTTAAACGCCGCGGCGAAATACAAAAAATCGGCGCGTACCGTGGGGGATGTGTTGGGTAAATTCCATCCGCACGGCGATTCTGCCTGTTATGAAGCCATGGTGCTAATGGCGCAACCGTTTTCGTATCGCTATCCGCTCGTGGACGGACAAGGTAACTGGGGCGCGCCGGACGATCCGAAATCCTTCGCCGCCATGCGTTACACCGAATCCCGTTTGTCGAAAATTTCAGAAATTTTACTGGGCGAACTGGGACAAGGCACGGTGGATTATCAGCCGAACTTTGACGGCACCCTTGCCGAACCGCAATATTTGCCCGCTCGCCTGCCGCATATTTTATTAAACGGCACCACCGGAATCGCCGTGGGGATGGCGACGGATATTCCGCCGCATAACCTCAATGAAATCGCCGACGCCGCCGTGATGTTATTGGATAATCCGCGTGCCACGCTGGACGATTTACTTAGCGTGGTGCAAGGCCCGGATTTCCCTACCGAAGCGGAAATCATCACACCGAAAGCCGACATTCGAAAACTGTACGAACAAGGTCGCGGTTCCATTAAAATGCGCGCCACCTGGAAAAAAGAAGACGGCGAAATCGTTATTACCGCTGTGCCGCATCAGTCTTCGCCAAGCAAAATTCAGCAGCAAATCGCTGATCAAATGAATGCGAAAAAACTGCCGATGGTGGAAGATGTGCGCGATGAAGCGGATCAGGAAAATCCGGTGCGTTTGGTGATTGTGCCTCGTTCGAACCGTGTGGACGTCAATACCTTAATGACGCATTTGTTCGCCACCACGGATTTGGAACGCAGTTACCGCGTCAATATGAATATGATCGGATTGGATCACAAGCCGGCGGTAAAAAATCTGCTGCAAATTCTCACGGAATGGCTGCAATTCCGCCGCGCTACCGTTACCCGTCGCTTGCGTCATCGTTTGGATAAAGTCTTATCCCGCCTGCATATTCTGGACGGTTTGTTGATTGCCTTTTTAAATATTGATGAAGTCATCGACATTATTCGTCATGAAGATGAACCGAAAACGGTATTAATGGCGCGCTTCAATCTGAGCGACGAACAGGCGGAAGCGATTTTAAATCTGCGTTTGCGTCATTTGGCAAAATTAGAAGAAACGGAATTAAAAGCGGAAAAAAGCCAGCTGGAAGATGAACGTCAGCATTTGGAGCAAATCCTGGCTTCCGAACGACGACTTAACACATTGATTAAAAAAGAAATTCAACAGGATGCCAAAACTTATGCCAGCCCTCGCCGTTCTCCGCTGGTAGAACGCGAAGAAGCCAAGGCCATTTCCGAAACGGAAATGATTCCGGCCGAACCGGTGACGGTGATTCTGTCAGAAATGGGCTGGGTACGTTGCGCCAAAGGGCATGACATTGACGTTCAAGGCTTAAATTATAAAGCCGGCGATAAATATCTTGACCACGCTTACGGTAAAAGCAATCAACCGGCGGTATTTATTGACAGCACGGGCCGCAGCTATGCCGTGGATCCGCTCAGCCTGCCGTCCGCCCGCTCGCAAGGCGAACCGCTGAGCGGCAAACTGAATCTGCCTGCCGGCGCTTCAATGAAACAAGTACTGATTGAAAACGAAAATCAGGATTTGCTGATGGCGTCCGACGCCGGTTACGGTTTTATTTGTAAATTCGAAGATTTAATCGCCCGCAACAAAGCCGGTAAAGCGGTATTGACGCTGCCGGAAAACGCCCAAGTATTGCCGCCGAAAATCATTGAAAATTCGACCGCACTTTTAGTGGCGTTAACCCGCGCGGGCAGAATGTTGATTTTCCCGGTACGGGATTTACCGTCGCTATCCAAAGGCAAAGGGAATAAAATCATCGGCATTCCGGCCGCCGATGCAAAAGTGCGGTCGGATTTCGTGGTGAATTTATTGCTCATCAGCGAAAACGCCAGTTTGGTCTTCCATTCCGGAAAACGCAAAATCACGTTAAAACCGGAAGATTTACAAAAATTCCGCGCCGAACGCGGACGTCGGGGTTCCAGCCTGCCGCGCGGTTTACACAGCGGAGTGGAAATTGAAATCGTCGAACCCGAACAGGCTTAACTTAAGCAAATGAAGAAAGCGTCGAGATTTAATTCGACGCTTTTTATTTACCCGTCGCCCACAGCAGCATGATTAAAAATAAACCTGAAACCGCGAACTCGATCAAGCCGACTTGTTTGGCGTTCAATTTTTTATACGGTAAGCAAACCGCCCGAATCAGCGCCGGAGTAAATGTCAGCGCCAACTGCCAGGATTGGTAAACGCCCAATAAAGCCACGCAGGCAAGATGGAAAGCGATGGAAATGCGCAAATACCACGGATTTTTCCGCTCTCGCAGCATGGATTTCACATAAAAGGTGACGCCGACAAAAAACAATGCGGGATACACCGCCACTTGCAGGGCTTCGGCATTCAGTTGTTCCGTACCGAAATAATAAGCGGCGACGCCGGCTAAAGCAAAAACCGCAATGGCGGCGAAATCATTCAATAAGGCGCGTTCGTTTTTTGTTTTCGTGTAATAAACGGCGATCAGCATTAGCGGCAACATCGCGATGCCAAACCATAACATCGAGCTGTTCCGCCACAAAACCGGCAGGCAAAAAAGCGCACTCGCCGCGGCATAAATACCGGCCCAGCGCGCATACTTCCGTTTATCGTTAATTTGCGGCTTAAACAGATTCAAAAAAGGATAACTGAATAGATATAAAGCCGTCCACGCCAGCAATAAAAACAGGTGGGTCCAATGAGGCCGCCCCTGCAACATACCGTATAAAAACGGCAACATTGCCATCACAAGCGCGCCGTGTTGATTCGAAACAAGTAATTTCATTATTGAGAATTATTCCTAAATGAAAAGAATTTTAGCGATAAAAAGCTTAAATTGCTATAATCCGAAAGCATTATTTCAAGGAGAAGCTTATGAGTATTCAACGATTACATCTTAGCAAACGCTACTGCGAAGCGGTAATTCATCAGGAAACGATTTATCTTTCAGGACAGGTGCCGGAAAAAACGGTTAATCTGCCCGCCTACGAACAAACTCAAGAAGTGCTAGAGCTTATTGATAACTTGTTACGGGAAGCCGGCACCCATAAAGACAATATTCTGACGGCGCAGATTTTCTTAGCGGATATGGCGGATTATGATGACATGAATCGGGCATGGGATGAATGGGTCGCGCGCGATAACGCGCCTTGTCGAGCCACTGTCGAAGCCCGGCTTGCCGATCCGCGCTGGAAAGTGGAAATCGTGATAACCGCAAAGGTATAACGAAAAATATAAAAAGTGCGGTCAAAAATCACGGTATTTTGTAGCCGTTACACAAAGTCCGTCTTCAAGCCAACTGTTGCTTAATCTCCACAATACGCGGCAGATTTTCCAACGTATCTCCTTTGGGCTGGTTAATATATTTCATCAAGCTCTTCAAACGGGCTTTGGTGTGGAATGAGTTGTTCCCACGCAAAATGCTGAGATATTTCTCCGCCTGTTGGTCTGTAAAAAATCAGAAATTTTTTACCGCACTTTTACTTTATATTCAGTATCAAACCGGACGAATACTGTTCAAATCCAGATGAGCGTCAAATGCCTGTTGTAACAGTTTGAGCTTCTTATCCGACTGCAAATCCTGACGCGCCCGCTCGCTGAGTTCGTGATAAATCTGACGACGAAAATCTAATGGCGTAAAGAGCTGTTCATCGTCGTTCAGTTCAATTTTCAACTGCAAATCTTTGCCGTAATAAGCGCTTAACGCAGCTTGTAAAGCTTCCATGGCGCTTTCCCGTTGAAGATGTTTTTGATTGGAGCGCAGACCCAGCACGATTTCAGTCTCGCTTTGAGCCAAAATCACGGAATTTAACGCAATTTGTTTGACCAGTTTAAGATGATCCAGCCCTAAATGTTCCACCGCTTTTGTCCAGTCATCCCGTTCTTCCGCCAAGGCAATCACTTTTGCCACTAATTCGGGCGTTTTTTCTTTTAAAATCGCCTGCTTAATTTCGGAAGGACGAATCACGTTTTCCGCCTCCGCCATTTCGGGATTTATCCATTCCCATTGATAGGTTTCGGCAAGATTGGCTTCGTCATTGTTGTCATCATTTTCCGGTTCCTGCACATTATCGGCGGCAGGCGCATCCGGCGCGTTATCGGCGCCGGGCGTAGAAACCGGTTTGCGATTCGGCGCGGCGGCATTCCCGTTGCTTTGCGATTGTTGAGCAAGACTTGCCAGTCGATCAATCAAATCCGTTTGCGGGCGTTCTTTCTGCGGCATGGAAATCACCGGCAATTCGCGCGCCTGCGCCTTCGGTTGAACCGGCTCCGGAAGTTGTTTTTCGGCGGATCCCGCCGTCTGCACGCTGGCGCGCAAGCGTTCGATTTGAGCCAAGGCGTTTAATGCGTTTGAAGCGGATTTGGGCGGATTTGCCGACGCATTTTGAGGCGAGGCGGAAGCACGTAAATGCTGGTTATAAACGGGCATTTCCACCAAATCTTCCGTTTTTTTGCCCGCACTTTCTTTTTCCGGACGGGGTTGTGCGGCGAGATTTGCGCTATATTCTGCGGGCTCCGCCCGACTAAACTTTGGGTGAAAAGCTAACGCTCGCAATAAGGTCATTTCTACCCCGACCCGACGGTTCGGCGCGAAAGCCAATTCCTTGCGCCCGACGGTGACAATCTGGTAGAAAAATTGAATGTTCTCCGGTGAAATATGTTTTGCTAAGAAACCTAGCTGACTTTCTTCGTCAATCCGATTCGGCAGCAGTTGCAACATGGCGATTTGATGCAATGCCTCTCCCACTTCAATCAGCAATTCGTCCCAATCCGCTCCTTTATCCGCAACGGACTGAATACAGTGCATCAGTTTTTCGCCGTTTCCCTGGTGCAGGGCATAAAGAATTTCGACGGGCTGATTATCATCCAGCAAACCCAACATGGTATTTACCACATCCGTCCGAATATCGACATTAGACATGGCGATAGCCTGATCGGTTAAACTTAAACTGTCGCGAATACTGCCCTGCGCCGCCTTGGCGATTTTATCAAGTGCGGGCGATTCGAACGGAATTTTTTCCTGCGTCAGAATGTGCGCCAAATGTTGGGCGATTTGCTGTTGATCCAAGGCTTTCAAATGAAATTGCATACAACGCGATAAAATGGTGATCGGCAGTTTTTGCGGATCCGTGGTGGCAAGCAGAAATTTCACGTATTCCGGCGGTTCTTCCAGCGTTTTCAATAACGCATTGAAAGAATGACGGGAAAGCATGTGCACTTCGTCGATAAGATAAACCTTATAACGCCCTTGCACCGGCTTATATTGTACATTGTCGAGCAATTCACGGGTATCTTCCACTTTAGTGCGGGACGCCGCATCGATTTCAATCAAATCGATGAAATTACCGTTTTCAATAGCCTTGCAATGTTCGCATTCACCGCAAGGCTCGGCGGTAACGCCATGAATACAGTTCAATCCTTTGGCGAGCAAGCGGGCAATGGAAGTTTTTCCCACCCCGCGCGTACCGGAAAATAAATAAGCGTGATGCAGACGGTTTTCTTTCAAGCCGTTCGCCAGTGCGGTCAAGATATGCTCTTGTCCGATAACCTGATGAAAATTTTGGGGACGCCACTTACGGGCTAAAACCTGATAACTCACGCTTCTTTCCTGATGAAAAATAAGATTAGTGCCCGGAAAAATCCACTAAAGTGAACGGTTCCACACCGAGTTTACGTAACCGCTCTTCGCCGCCTAATTCAGGCAGACTGATAACAAATGCCGCGTGTTTCACTTCGCCGCCAAGACGGTTCACCAGTTTAATACAAGCTTCCACCGTACCGCCCGTTGCCAGCAAATCATCGATCACCAACACGTTATCGCCTTGTTGAATCGCATCCGCGTGGATTTCCAATTTGTCTTCGCCGTATTCCAGTTGATAACTCTGCGAAATCACTTCACGCGGCAACTTGCCCGGCTTACGCACCAAAATAAACGGCAAGCCCAGCACAACGGCAACCGGCGCACCGAAAATGAACCCGCGGGATTCGGTGCCGATAATTTTTGTGATGCCTTTATGGCGAAACGCTTCGGCAATCAGATTAACCGTTGCGGTAAAGGCTTCCGGAATTTCCGTTAAGCTGGTAATGTCACGGAAAATAATCCCTTGTTTCGGGTAATTGGGAATGGATTTAATCGATGATTTAATAAGATCTAATTGTTTGTTCATAATGTTGATAACAAAAGTGCGGTCAAAATTTCGACCGAATTTAATTGGAACCGAATTCTATCATAGCTAATGATAAATATCTTCCCCGTTTTTGCGGGTTCTTAATAATTGCAAAATCCACACGTACTGCTCCGGCTGCGGGGTAACGAAACGCTCGATTTCCGCATTCATGGCCCGTGCCGATTGTACGGGATCATCGCTTAATTCCATGGGCGGATGAATTTCCATTTCATATTTTCCGCTTTCTGCGTTGTAACGCGGGAACATCGGGATCACCACCGCTTTCGCCAGTTTCGCCATTTTATTCAGCCCCGGTAAGGTTGCTTTATAGGTGCCGAAGAAATCCACAAACTCGCTTGCTTCCGCACCAAAATCCTCATCCGGCAAATAGTAACCCATATCGCCGTTACGAATCATGGTTAAAAACGGCTTTATCCCGTTTTGGCGGGCATGCATTTTGCCGCCGAAACGCTCGCGGGTGGCGGTCCAAAGCCAGTCTATCAGCGGATTCCGGTGCGGGTTAAACATGGAAGTCATCGGCATGCCGTGAGTATGCAGAATAATCCCCGAAGCATCAATCGCCCAACCGTGCGGCACCATTAAAATAATATTTTTACCTTCGGCTTTTGCCTGTTTGATGTGTTCGATACCGATAAATTCGCTGCGTTTTTGCAAATGCGCTTTGGAACGAACGGCGATTTCCCCGATGCCCAACATCACCTGCGTGACCGTCACGAACATTTTGTCGATAACCTGCTCGCGCTGTTGTTCCGTCCATTGGGGAAAGCAATAGGCGAGGTTAATTTGTGCGCGGCGACGCTGCTTACGCGCCTTACGCCCGATGATAATACCCAGTTTTGCCGCCAAACGATCGCGCCAACGAAACGGCACATACGCCAGGATAAGCAAAACCGCCACACCCAGCCAGGTTCCCCAATATTTCGGCTGCAAATACGACCATGAGAAACGGGGTTCATAGCCTACCCGCGCCGTTAAACGTACATTTTCCTGCTCTGCCATTAGCCAAACCATCCTTGCTCATACGCCATTTTTGCCGTCATCACAAACGACATTAGCACAACCATCGGGCGAATCAATCGTTTTCCTTTGCTGAGTACCATTTTTGCTCCCAGATGTGCGCCGACAATCTGTCCGCACATCATAACAATGCCTACCGACCACACAATTTGTCCGCCGATTAAAAAACAAATCAGTGACGCAATATTCGAGGTAAAATTCAACACTTTGGCATAAGCCGTGGCTTTAGTGAGATTAAATCCCAGCAAAGTCACAAAAACCAAACTTAAAATAGATCCCGTTCCGGGACCGAAAAAACCGTCATAAAAACCCAAGCCAAAAGCGGCGGTCAACGCAAAAGTACGGAATGACAAACGCTGGCGACGATCCTCTTCGCCCAATTTCGGCGTTAATAAAAAATACAGACCGACCGCCAACACCAGAAAAGGAATCGCTTTCTTTATCAGCGAACTGTCCACCAGCTGAATCAAAACGGAACCTATGGCGGACCCGGTAAAAGTACATAACAAAATAAACCAGATCGCGCCTAAATCAACCGCTTTACGGCGAATAAAATACAAACTGGCGGAAAACGAACCGCCGCACGATTGTAATTTATTGGTGCCCAACGCCATTGCCGGCGGCATTCCCGTCATCAATAAAGCGGGAATGGTAATTAAACCGCCGCCGCCCGCCAAAGCATCAATAAAGCCGGCAATCATTGCCACGACAAATAGAATTCCGATTAATTCAACGCTGATTTCCACCGCACTTTCCTTATTTAAATCGAAAATTAGTTCAACCACTCATGGCGATTAGGCGAATTCAACACTTGTCGGCATAAGAACGGCTCGGGCGGAATCACTTTCGGTCTGTTTTCCGTGACGGAAGGCGCTTTCGGCTCGAACCAGGAATAAAGTTCCTCTCCGCAACCGTCGCCGGCGGGAACCGGCGCCTGGTTTTCACAATGGAGGGCGCCCGGCGGGCAGGTTAAACGCACATGAAAATGGCTGTCATGACCAAACCAGGGACGAATTTTACGCAACCAGCCGCGATCCGCCCGCTCCGATTGGCACAATTTCAGCTTAATTGCCGGATTTACGAAAATACGGGTAACCGCCGGATCCTGCGCGGCCAATTTAATTAACTCAAAGTGATTTTGATTCCAAACGTTCTCATCCACTCGTTGTAAAGTGCGATTCACCACCAGCAAGCCCTTGCCGTCGGAATTTAGGGCTTCCTGCTCGGACATTTCGCCCATTCGCAACCAAATATCGGCATCCAGCCCCATTTGATGGCTGGCGTGACCGGTCAGGAAGCGGCCGCCGCCCGGCATGGCAATATCGCCGATTAGCATCGTCGGCAATCCCGCTTGTTTCACTTGTTTGCCGAGACGTTCAAGATAACGAATCATGTTAGGATGACCGTAAAAACGGTTTTTATTCATGCGAATCACCTGAAAACCGTCACCTTTTGCCGGCATCGGCACGGAACCGAGAATGCAACCGTTACTGTATGAGCCGATCGGTTCCGCCTGTCCCGAAGTACTTGGAATAGGACGTTTAATCGCCTGCCAGTCCGCCGGTGAAGCCTGCACCGTCAGCGTACTAAAAACGCTGAAAAAAACGACCGCACTTAGAATTTTTTTCATACTTTCCTTCGCTAAATAAGTTGCAATGACGCCGCGCAGACGCGCTCCGGCTTAAACCGCACATCGATTTTGCAAAAAACTATCGTAAAATCGCCCGCACTTTTGCTTATTTACACTGCGCTTTAAACCGTAATAAATGATCCAGCAAAACAATCGCGACCATGGCTTCCGCAATAGGCACGGCCCGAATGCCGACACAAGGATCGTGCCGCCCTTTGGTAATCAGTTCTACCGGTTCATTGTTCACATTCACCGTTCGGCCCGGAATCGTAATACTGGAAGTGGGTTTTAACGCAATCGTGGCAATGATCGGCTGACCGTTGCTAATGCCGCCTAAAATGCCGCCCGCATGATTCGAGAGAAAGCCTTCCGGTGTCATTTCATCGCGGTGTTGCGTGCCTTTTTGCGCGACCACATCAAAACCATCGCCGATTTCAACGCCTTTCACCGCATTAATGCCCATTAACGCATGAGCAAGTTCCGCATCCAGGCGATCAAACACCGGTTCACCCAAGCCTACCGGCACGTTTTCCGCGATGACGGTTAATTTTGCGCCGATAGAATTGCCTTCCTTTTTCAAGTTACGAATTAATTCGTCGAATTTTTCCACCGCACTTTTATCCGGACAGAAAAACGGATTACTCGCCACTTGATCCCAGTCGATTTTTGTCACGTCCGCTACGGTTTTGGGATCAATTTTCACATTGCCGATTTGAGACAAATAACCGCGAATTTCAATGCCGAACTGTTCACGCAGATATTTTTTCGCAATCGCTCCCGCCGCCACTCGCATTGCGGTTTCCCGCGCGGAAGAACGCCCGCCGCCGCGATAATCGCGAATGCCGTATTTTTGCTGATAAGTGTAATCCGCATGGCCGGGGCGGAATTTATCCATAATATCGCCGTAATCTTTTGAACGCTGATCCGTATTCTTAATGATTAAGCCGATACTGGTACCGGTGGTTTTTCCTTCAAATACGCCGGATAAAATCTGCACTTCATCCGCTTCCTGACGCGGCGTGGTATAACGGGAAGCGCCCGGTTTTCGGCGATCCAGATCAGGCTGAATATCCGCTTCGCTCAGCACCATATTCGGCGGTACACCATCTACGATACAACCTAAAGCAATACCGTGGGATTCACCGAATGTCGTCACCCGAAACAATTGTCCGATAGTATTTCCTGCCATGAATGATTCCTTTTATTTTTTTAATTCTACCGTTTCACCGACTTTCAGCTCTTCGTTGGTGGTCAGGTTTTTAATATAAATATCTAACTGATTGAATGCGATTTCAATATTATTTTCCGTCAGTAATTGGTTAATTCGTCGGTTGAGGTAATCCAGGGTCGGATTACGATCGCCCACATGACCGACATATACCCGCAATTCATGATCCAGCGTACTGGCGCCGAAATTCAGAAAATAAACCACCGGCGCAGGATCTTTCAATACTAATTCACAATCGGCGGCAGCCTGCAGCAACAACTTTTTAGTTAATTCCAAGTCTGCGCCGTACCCTACGCCGACGCGGGCGATAACCCTTGTCACCGTATCGGATAACGCCCAGTTCACCAATCGTTCCGTAACGAAAGACTTATTCGGTACAATCACTTCTTTACCGTCAAAATCCACCAATGTCGTCGCGCGGATACGGATTTTCGATACGGTTCCGCTGAATTCGCCCAGAGTAATAATATCGCCGATCCGAACCGGACGTTCAAATAAAATAATGATACCGGAAACAAAATTCGCGAAAATTTCCTGCATGCCGAAGCCCAGCCCGACGGAAAGTGCGGCAAACAGCCATTGCAGTTTGCTCCACGACATGCCCAACGCGCCGAACGCAGAGGTTGCGCCTAATGCGATAATGGCATAGGTAAGCAAGGTTGTAATGGTGTAAGGCGTACCCTGTGACAGTCTGGTATGGGAGAAAACTAAGGTTTCCAGCAACCCTGAAATATTCCGCACCAATACGTAAGTGACAACCATAATGGCAATAGCGACAAATAAATTCAGCAACGTGATGGATTCCGTTATCGTCGTGCCGTTTTCACCTGAAGTGGTCTGTCGCCAAAGGGAAATACTGTCCAAATAATAAGCCGCCGTAACTAAATCCGACCATGCCCAATAAAACATGCCGAATAAGGCGATCCAAAGCAAGAAATCCGCCACCCGCAGCATCTGGGCTTTAATCTCGCTGATGGCGATACTGTCGTCGTACTGAATTTCCTGCATATCCGGATTAAGCGAACTGTTGGCTTCCGCAATCACTTTTGCCTGCAACTGTTCTCGTTTTTCCTTCGCGCGACGATATGCCATACGGCGAGCCGCCACCGCAAAACCACGATATACCAGATTCCGGATCAGCCACCAGGTCATCACCACGAAATAAGACGAAATCGAGTGCTCGATCAAAACAATCGCCGTGTAATAATATCCCATGGCGGTTAAAACAATCAGCACAACCGGCACGAGCAACAATACCACGCGTAAAATCGGCAGAAAATACTGGCTCATTACCGTTTGTTCTTTCGCCGATTTCTGATAACTCGACACCGCCTGACGGAAGCGCGGCACCATAATTAACAGCACCGTCACCAGCACGATGATCATCGACGCCTGACCGATAACGTCATAACTTAATCCCAAATCAATATGGCTGAAAATCGACACATTCAACAATAATGCAATAATCCATGCCGAGCGTTTCAGCATATTACGGAACGCTTCATTACTTTCTTTCGGCATATTGAAATGGTGGTGTCCGATACCGTTCGGACGCAACATGCCCAGCATAAAAGCGAAACTCCACCAATAGGCCGCCATTTTCAATCCCCAAGGCCAAACCGTTGCGGGATCTTTAAAACAAATTCCCGTCACCAAAATAAAGCCGGCCAGAAACAAGAAAGTACTCGGCAAGCTTAATACGGCAACCCAGAAAATCGCTTTCGGCGTATGCCACTGAGTATCCGTGGCATAAACATTAATTTGCTGATTCAATTTGTTTAAACGCTTCTTAATATTTTCTTTTTTACGGCGAATAAGTGCGGTCAAAATCAGCAACAAAGCAATCGCGCCTAATCCCGGTAACAAATTTTCTTTCCAATTGGAAAAATCAAAGTTTTTCTTTAATGCCCGGCGTTGAAAATTCATACTGTCAGGAAAAGATTTAAACCACTCCCAATCCATCACCGAATTACTTTTCACCCAGAAACTTTGCTGTTGCAATTTATTTTGTAACGAATCGCTGATTGCCTGAACCTGCTGCTGGTTTAATTCAATATTAATGGACAAATTCAGTTGATTATTTAATAAACTTAAATAATCCGCCAACAACTTGCGGCGTTCTTCCACCAAATCGACTAACTGCGCGCGATCTTTTGCCGAAAATGTCACTTTTTCCGTTTGTTCTAAATCTTTGATGTATGCATCCGTATCATAAAGTTTGTCGCGGAATTCGGTAATATCGAAGATTTTTACCCGCAAATCGGCGATACGCTTTCCCAGCCCCGAAATCATTTCATCCTGAGGCAACGACTGGCGCTGTTTATTAATAATGCGGGAAAGCACCAACGTGCCTTGCAACGAACTGATCTGTTCTTCGATATTACGCTGAGTTTGTTGCAAATTGCCCAACACATTTTTAATGCGCAAGTTGTCCTGTGACAAACTGTTCATCCGCGTGGTTTCTTCCAGAATGCCTTTACTAATTTGCGTGTTAAAATTCAGCTGCCCCGCAACCACCGGATTGGTGTTGGCTTCCGCGTTCTTTTCCTGATTCTGGGTGGCTTGTTCTACCTGTTCTTTGGAAAGCTGCAGATTCTTTTCATTAATCGCCGATTGCAAAGTATTCAGTTCGCTCTGCAACTGTTGTTGCTGCAAAGTACGTTCTTCCACAATAAGGGAATAAAGCGACGTTAAGCGCGCCGTTCCCTGTAATAACGTTTGATTATAAGTATTTTGCAAATCAAGCAACGTCTGTTCCGCTTCAAGCCGCGTTTTTCTTGACTTTGACAACTTATCGTTAATAAACACCTGATTAATGGCCTGCGCCCGTTTAGCATTTTCCGCTAAAGTTTGTTGGGCGCGTTCCGGCGCGGAACGTTGAGCAACCAAATCGGCGTTCACTTGCGCTAATTCGTCCTGCACATTCTGTAAAGTAATCTGTTTTTGTTCCAGTTGTTGTTGCAATTCTGCTAAAGAATACTTACTTAAATCCGCCGCCGTCGGCAGTTTATCCGCTTTCAGTTTGCTAATATTCGATTGCGAAGCGGAAATGCCTTTATCGGCATTTTCAATATTTTTCACCAACTTAGCGTTTTGTTCCTTCTGCTTGGCAATATCCGCAATAAAACGCTGAGTTTCTTCCAAATCTTTAACCAAATCCTTGGCGGCGTCATCAGTTTGTTCCGCCTGTTTTGCCTTTTCGAGCTGACTTTCAATCTCGCGCGCCGACGGCAGAGCGGAATAAGCCGCATGCGGCCATGCTACGACTAACAAAGCGCTCAATAATAATTGTGTCGCGACACGTCGTGTCCAAATAGCTAACTGCATTATTTCATTCCTAATATTTCATTTAATTTTTGTTTTAATTGAATGCGGGACGGCTTAATTCCGCCTTGCTGCGATATCGTCGTATCGAGCGGGAAATACCGCACCGGCTGTTTAAATTTCTCTAATTTGTCAGCCAAAAAAACATGTAAATTTTTGACCGCACTTTCGCTGAAACGGGTTTTAAATTTTACCATCGCCACGGGACGCTGCCCGAATTCCGCATCATCGATCGGCAAAACAAACGCCTGCTCGACCTGTTCGTGGCGTTGCAGAATCCGCTCGATTTCTTCCGGTTGAATGTTTTCGCCGCCGGAAATGAACATATTATCCAAGCGCCCTAAAACCTGCAAATTTTCGCCGTCCCAACCGCCTTTGTCCTTGGTTTGCAGCCAGCCGTCGGAATTGGTCAGCGAAACGAGCTTGCCGTTTAACCAGTAACCTAAGCCCAATCCGGCGCCGCGTAACCGGATTTCATCATTTTCCAACCGAAATTCGCGACCGCACAAAGGCCGGCCGACGCCCGCTTTGCCGTCGCATTTTTTGGCAAATACGGTAGACGCCATTTCCGTCATGCCGTATCCCACATAAGCCTGAATACCAAGTGCGGTCAAATTTTCGGAGATTTTTTCAGGAATATGCGAACCGCCCAATAAAATGTGCCGAATTTTGACCGCACTTTCCATCTCATTCGAAGGGCAATTCGCTAAATATTGCAGTAAACGCTGCGCCTGAGTCGGCACTAAAGAGGCATGGCTCGCCTGTGTGAGGCTGCGGTAAAAATCTTCGCCCGGCAACTGTAATTCCGCGCCCTGCAACAGCCAACGCCAGACGATACCCTGCCCGGACACATGGTACAACGGCAGAGAAAGCAACCAAGAGGAATCGCGGGAAAAATCCATTAATTCACAAACGCCCCGCGCATTTTCCAAATGGTTCCGCATAGAATGCAACACCGCTTTCGGCGCACCGGTGGAACCGGAAGTCAGCGTCATGGTGCAAGCTGAGAGCAAGGCATGATCGACGCTATCGAATTCGGCAAAATCAACGTCTTTGACTTCGCTGAAAACCGGTTGCGGCCGGGTAAAATCGATCATCAGACGAATCCCATTCCGGCGGCAAAGTGCGGTCCGTTTTTCATCCGAAAATGCCGGATTTAATCCCAAAACCCGCGCATTCAGTTGCAGCGCGGCCAAATAACAACACAACAGCGGAAAACTGTTTTTACCGCACAACGCCACCCCGGATTGCGCCGTCACCCCCTGCGCCGTCAGCGTTTCAGCCGTCCGACGGATTTCATCGGCCAGCTGCGCCCAAGTAAAAACTTCGCCCTGCGAAAAATCCCGCAAGGCGATGTGATGTTGATAGCTCGACTCGGCATGAATGCGCCAAGGAAACGGATGGCTTAGCATAAAATCAATTTACAATGAAGTAGCCGCGAATGTCTTCGATCAGCGCCTCGGGCAACTGCATGCCGCGCATCACGCCTTCCAGCATAATCATTTTGCGTCCGCTATTATTATTCGTAATCACCCAATAAGGCGTGTCCGGGATTTGTTTCGGTTTGGTATGGGTGCCCGCCGCCAATAACGTGGCTTCGTCCCGTGCGAAATAAACCCTTGTGCGGCCTTGCACCTGTTCGCTTTCAATCGCCAGTGAAAAACCTTCGGGATTGGTGCGGTAAAGTGCGGTTAAAATAGACAGAAATCTGACCACGGCTTTGGTTTCTTCCTGAAACGCATCGGATTCAATTACCTGGCGCACTTTATTGACAATGTGCGAAATGAACTGTTCGGGTTGTTTTTTCACCGTTTTTTCGACCACTGTTTTTTCTACTGCCGGTTTTTCTACCGACGGTTCTAAAACGAAGTCATTTTTTACCGCACTTTTCGCTTCCGACACCGGATTTTCCGCCGCGACGGCAGATTCGGCGGCCACCGCGCCCAAGGCGACCGAACTGACGCTGGAAGTCGGCAAATTCAATAAGCGGCGCAGAATATCCGAAGCGCTTTCACCGATAGATTGGGTATGGCTTGCGATAAATTGATAGAGTTCTTCGTCAACTTCGATAATCTTCATTTTTAGCTCTGACTTGAATTAGAAACAATTTTTCCGCATTATAACGTTTTCTTTATGAATTCTCTATCAAAAAAATGACGGCAAAACGACAACTTAATTATCAATTTCAGCCCGCTTCCCGTTCGTCCGGCAATCCGGTTTTAGTTTTTTTACACGGGTTATTCGGCGATATGAATAATCTCGGCGTGATCGCCAAAGCCTTTGCGGAGGATTACGCCATTTTGCGCGCGGATTTGCGCAATCACGGACGGAGTTTTCATGCCGACGAAATGAATTATCCGGCAATGGCGGCGGATGTGATTCGTTTGCTGGAACATTTAAACGTTTCCAACGCCATTCTGATCGGGCATTCCATGGGCGGCAAAACCGCCATGACCGCGGCGGCGCAACGTCCCGATTTAATCTCAAAAATAGCGGTGATCGATATTGCGCCGGTGGATTATAACGTTCTGTATAACGATAACGCCCATGCGAAGGAGTTTCAGGCGCTATTCGCGCTGAAAGCGGCGGATATTCAAACCCGTCAACAGGCGAAAACCGTGTTGGAAAATTACCTGGATTCCGAAGCCACCATCCAGTTTTTATTGAAATCTTTTGATGCCGACGCATCGGAAAAAACGCGCTTTAATTTGACCGCACTTTACACTCATTACAGGCAGATTATGGGCTGGGGAAAGGTGCGTTATACGCAGCCCGTTCTGTTTATCAAAGGCGGCGAATCCAATTATATTCTGCCGCAATACGGCGATACCATTCTGGCGCAATTCCCGCAGGCGACATCATTCACCATTGCGGGTGCGCACCATTGGGTACATGCGGAAAAGCCCGAGCTTGTCGCCCGCGCAATTACAAAATTTATCCAATCGAATTAATCGAGGGTTGATGGTTTAAATCCCCGGGGAATTATGCTATAGTTCGCCCAACTTTTATATAGTAGAAAATCATTCTCAGCATGAGAATGATTTCTAACAAATCAGCAAATTTACACATGGCAAAACAAGACGCAGATTGTATTACGCTTGATCTGTTTGCGGATGAACGCCGAGTTGGCCGTCCCAGAAGCAATCCGCTGAGCCGGGAACAACAAATCCGGGTGAATAAACGGAATCAGCTCCGCCGGGATAAATCAAGCGGCTTAAAGCGCGTAGAATTAAAATTACACGCTTCGTTAGTTCGGCAGTTAGAAGAATTAGCGTTAAGGCTCGACATTTGCCGGGCGGAATTAATCGAAAACATTTTACAAGATTATTTTCATACTCAAGAAAACAAGAATAAATAGGTAAACAGAATGGCTATTGTTGGTTTATTTTACGGCAGCGATACGGGCAATACGGAAAATATTGCCAAAATGATCCAAAAACAATTAGGCAACGAATTAGTGGATATTCGCGATATCGCCAAAAGTACAAAAGAGGATATCGAAGCTTACGATTTTTTATTATTCGGTATTCCAACCTGGTATTACGGTGAAGCGCAATGCGATTGGGACGATTTCTTCCCGACCCTGGAAGAAATTGATTTCACCGACAAACTGGTGGCAATTTTCGGTTGCGGCGACCAAGAGGATTATGCGGAATATTTCTGCGATGCGATGGGCACTATTCGCGATATCGTTGAAAGCCGCGGTGCGATTATCGTCGGTAATACTTCAACGGAAGGTTATACTTTCGAAGCATCCCGCGCCTTGATCGACGATAAAACTTTCGTCGGATTATGCATTGACGAAGATCGCCAACCCGAACTCACTTCGACGCGCGTCGAAAATTGGGTAAAACAGATTTATGACGAGATGTGCTTAGCAGAACTTGCTTAAGGAGCAATTATGTCGGAAGAAAACATTAAATTATTAAAAAAAGCGGGCTTAAAAATTACTGAGCCGCGCCTGACCATTCTAGCGTTAATGCAATTACACAAAATGCAGCATTTTTCAGCGGAAGACGTGTATAAACTTTTGCTGGAACAAGGGGAAGAAATCGGTCTGGCGACAGTTTACCGCGTACTTAATCAGTTTGATGAAGCGCATATTCTTGTCCGTCATAATTTTGAAGGTAATAAATCCGTTTTCGAATTAGCGCCGCTGGAACACCACGACCATATTATTTGTGTAGATTGCGGTAAAGTCTTTGAATTTAATGATAAAGTCATTGAAGAACGCCAGAAAGAAATCAGCAAAGAACACGGCATTCAGCTGGAATCTCACAGTTTATATATGTACGGAAAATGTGCCGACATTAAAAACTGCGATAAAGATAAATAAACGGCAAACAAGATAAAACTAAAAAAAACGTTGAATATGAATTCAACGTTTTTTTATCGCTATTTACTGATTCCATACTGCTTCAATTTATTGGCTATCGCCGTATGGGAAACGCCTAATCGGGCGGCGAGTTTGCGGGTGCTCGGATAGCGAGCATAAAATTCACGTAACAACCGGCTTTCAAAATCCGCCATAATTTGCTCCAACGACAAATTATCAAATTGCTCAAGGGAAAAGCCGTTTTCAGCGCCAGGCGTAGTCGGCGACAAATTCAAACCGGCAACGCTAAGCCGATTGTTCTCCACTAATGAACAGGCGCGATACAGGGCGTTATAAAGCTCTCGCACATTGCCTTGCCACTGATAATTCTTTAGATAATCAATAAACGCCTGATCAAAGTGCGGTCGAAAAATACCGAGATTTTTGCTGATTTGCGTGACAAACAAATCCGTTAGCGGCGCAATATCGTCCTGTCGCGCGTGCAGCGGCGGCAATTCAAGGCCCAGAACGTTCAACCGATGAAACAAATCGTTGCGCACTTTGCCTTGTTCCACATATCGCGCCAACGGAACTTGCGAGGTACAAATCACCCGCACATTCGCATAATGTTCCTGTTCTTCTCCCACCCGACGAAAGGTGCCGTCATTCAAAAAACGCAATAATTTCGCCTGTAACGACAAAGAAAGCTCGGCAATACCGTCCAGCAACACCGTTCCGCCATCGGCGTATTCAAAAAAACCTTGTGTCGTTTTATCGCCTTTCGCCTGACCGAACATTTCGCTTTCCGCGTCTTCGTTGGGCAACCCGGCGCAATTCACCGCAATAAACTTATTATGGCGGCGCTCGCTGTGCTGATGACAAGCTTTCGCCAATAAATCTTTTCCGGTTCCGGTTTCACCCTGAATTAATAAAGGCGCGTCAAGCAACGCAAATTTCTTTGCTTTTTCCACTAACGCCTTCATTTGCGGACTTTCGGCGATGAAATCGTTAAAACTGATTTCAGTCGGCTGCACGCGTGTCGTATTTTCAGTCATGTTGTTTGTCCCGTGACAAAATTGTGCTTTATCATACCGAAAAAAACGGAAACCTAAAAGCGAAACGTCAACTTATCTTTACACGTTTTGTTTTTCCCGGTTTTTAGCGGATTTCAATACTACATTTTTCAGACCGCTTAACAATTCCCGATGAATATGGCTTAAGCGCGGCTTATCTTCCTTATTGAAGGCCAACGGACGGCAAAACTCCATAGTTTTCAACCCTAATCGCGCCGTCAGCAAACCTACGCCCAAGCCTTGCCCGATGCGGCCGGAAAGCTTGGCGGTAATGTCCTGCGACAACCAATCCAAACCGATATCCTGCACCAATTCCGTTGCACCGGTGAAAGCCATATTGATGAGCACCATGCGCATTAAACGCAAACGGCTCCAATAACCTAATTCAATGCCGTAAATATTGGCGATACGATTGATTAACCGCGTATTACGCCAAGCCAGAAACAGCATATCCACCACCGCCAGCGGGCTGACCGCCACCACAATACCGCTTTCGACGGCGCTTCGGGTAATCAGTTTTTTCGCTTTTTTATCAATCGGATACAATACGTTTTTGGTGAACAGTTCGCCCACTTCGCGCGCCGTCAAGCCGTCGTTCAATTGCTTCCGCCACAACTCAACAGCAGGATGTTGCTCATCCATATCCAGCGAAGAGGCGATTTTCTCACATAATTCTTTGGCTTTATCCGCATCAAAATCTTCTTTAAATTCGACCGCACTTTCAGCCCGTAAAGCCAGATGCCGGCGTAATTTACGCAAGCGTAAAAATTCCTTGCCAAGCGCCGTCAAACCTAATCCGACGACAGAACAACCGACAACGGAAAAAGCAAAATAAATCCACTGATTCGCCCGCCAGCTATCGATCAACCATTGCACCGATTGCGCCACCGTCGAGCCCAAAAACAATATAACGACGGCGATCACCGCTCGTTTCCACCAGCGGGATTTTGGTCGTATCGCCCGTTCGAATTGTGCGGTCAGCAATTCGCCTTCCTGCGGCTCGTTTTCTCCGTTTTCGTCATCAAGTGCGGTCAAATCCGGCGTAATTTCTGCCGTTGCGGAAAACTCACGCTTTGCTTGAAAAGCCTCTTCTTCATTACCTGCATGATTTTCCGCATGATTAAAAACACGTTTATCGTTCATTGTCTTCTCCTGTTTTCGTGATTTCAGCGAAAAATTATCGGCGCTCCGATTTAATGATCTAAATCACAAAAACTGTAATTCGTTCTATCCGACCTAACTATGAAGTGTTAGAATTCGTACAATGTATTTTACTTTAACACAATAATAAAATAGGTGATTATTATGACATTTCGTATTGAAAAAGACACTATGGGCGAAGTTCAAGTTCCTGCGGATAAATATTGGGCGGCACAAACCGAACGTTCACGCAATAACTTTAAAATCGGTCCTGCAGCGTCAATGCCACACGAAATCATCGAAGCATTCGGTTACTTGAAAAAAGCGGCCGCTTATGCCAACACGGATTTAGGCGTATTGCCGGTTGAAAAACGCGATTTAATCGCACAAGCCTGCGATGAAATCCTGGCGCATAAATTAGATGATCAATTCCCGTTGGTTATCTGGCAAACCGGTTCAGGTACGCAATCCAACATGAATCTGAACGAAGTTATCGCTAACCGCGCACATGTGCTTAACGGCGGTAAATTAGGCGAAAAATCCATCATCCACCCAAATGACGATGTAAACAAATCTCAATCTTCAAACGATACTTACCCGACGGCTATGCACATTGCGGCATATAAAAAAGTCGTTGAAGCGACCATTCCCGCTATCGAACGTTTACAAAAAACCTTAGCGGCGAAATCCGAAGAATTTAAAGACGTGGTGAAAATCGGTCGTACTCACTTAATGGACGCCACTCCATTAACATTAGGCCAGGAATTCAGTGGTTATGCGGCGCAATTACACTTCGGTTTAATCGCCATTAAAAACACGTTACCGCATTTACGTCAATTGGCATTGGGCGGTACGGCGGTCGGTACCGGCTTGAATACGCCTAAAGGTTATGACGTAAAAGTAGCGGAATACATCGCTCAATTCACAGGACTTCCGTTCATTACCGCCGAAAACAAATTCGAAGCGTTAGCAACGCATGATGCCATCGTTGAAACTCACGGCGCACTGAAACAGGTCGCTATGTCATTATTCAAAATCGCCAACGACATTCGTTTATTGGCATCCGGTCCGCGTTCGGGCATCGGGGAAATCTTAATCCCTGAAAACGAACCGGGTTCGTCCATCATGCCGGGTAAAGTGAATCCGACTCAATGCGAAGCCATGACAATGGTTGCGGCGCAAGTATTAGGTAACGATACGACTATTTCGTTTGCCGGCTCTCAAGGTCACTTCGAATTGAACGTATTCAAACCGGTAATGGCGGCAAACTTCTTGCAATCCGCACAATTAATCGCAGATGTTTGTATCTCATTCGACGAACACTGTGCAAGCGGTATCAAACCGAATACTCCGCGCATTAAGCACTTGCTTGAAAGCTCATTAATGTTAGTGACCGCGTTAAACACTCACATCGGTTATGAAAATGCGGCGAAAATTGCAAAAACTGCGCACAAAAACGGCACTACATTACGCGAAGAGGCCATTAACTTAGGTTTGGTATCAGCCGAAGACTTCGATAAATGGGTTCGTCCGGAAGACATGGTCGGCAGCTTAAAATAAGCAGTAAATATAAATAAAAATTGCAGGGCGACGGAAGTCGCCTTTTTTTTCTGGCTAGAGTTGGTATAATTTTGCCAATTCGTTTATGTTGGACGCTTTATGAAATTGAAATCACTCTTTATCGCCATTTTATGCTTAATTCCTACCGCACTTTCGGCGAATTGGCTGCCTGTGGGCAAAGCAGATTATAACTGGGGCCCGTTCCACGTTTATACCATATCGTTATTTACGGAAAACGGTCATTATAAAGAAAATCAAACTCCGGTTATGCTCTCTTTTGACTTTGGTAAGCCCGTCGAAGGTAAAAATTTTGCCATTATTCTGATCAAAGAAATGGCGGCGCTTGATGTCGATCCCAAACAGTCTGAAAGCTGGCTTGCTCAGCTACAACAAACCTTACCGGATTTATCGCCTAATGATCGTTTGAATTATATTGCCTTACCTGATACAGGTTATTTCATTGTGAACGATCAAGTGTTGGAACAACAGTTTGATAAAGCCTTTAATCAGGCTTTTATCGACATCTGGTTATCGGGCAAAACGAATTTTGCGGCGTTAAAAAATCAACTTATCGGTAAAGAAAAATCCACTGCGACGGAAATTCATCATAAAGAACCGCCTAAAGTGCCGATGATGGAAGATGACGCCAATCCGCAAATTCCGCCGACTTACGAATTACAACAGGAACGAATCCCGGAAATTTAAATTTCATTTCATCAAAGTATTCCTCAAAAAATAAAAGAGTTGATTTAATCAACTCTTTTTTATCATCCGGATTCCAACACTCCGTTTTTCCCTCAATAGATATGATCAAACCCTATGAAAATGCCGTTATTTTAGTTTTAGCCATACCGTCTGATATCAGCAAGAATACCGCAACACATAAACAGCCCATTAAAATATAAGAATCCTGCTCTAAACGTTCGCCGATTAGAAAGGAAACCACTAACATTGTAAAAGGCTCCAAATAACCCAACAATCCTAAAATATTAATGGGAATTCGCTGACTTGCCATGATATAAGCGATAAACGCAATACCACCCACCAATCCCAATAATGCCAACCATTCATAAGCGAAAGGATTTTGTTGCAGAACCCAAGACATCTCCACCTGTGCAGCAAAATAGACAGAAATCGGAATCATCAATAACATCTCAAGCAAAAAGCTGGAAAGATGCAAAATATTAAAATGCTTACGCACTGCGAAATAAACGGGATAACCTACGCAAACAAAAGCCGTTTCCCACGAAAACACACCGGTTATCCAGATCTTACTGAAAACACCTAATGCGGCAAAAATAACAGCGACGCCTTTAACTCGACTCATTCGTTCACGGAACGCAAAACGCCCCATTAACACCATTACCAGCGGCATCAATAAATAACCGATAGAAACCTCAATCGCTTTGCCGTTCACCGGCGCCCATAAAAACAGCCACATTTGTGCGCCGATATTCAAACTATTAAACAAAAGAATAACAATGAGATAAGGTTCGTGCGTTAAACGGGTTAAAAAAGCCAGAAACTCTTGCTGTTGTTTCAATAGAAAAACAGCGGCAATCACGAAAGGAACAGTAACCAACGTTCGCCATCCAAAAAGCCCGGTGCCCTGAATCGGATATAAAACCGTTGAAAGAAAATAGACCACACCAAAAAGCAAAGAAGCGAAAACAGACAGTAAAACACCTTTTAGCATACGGAATCAACCAGAAAAGAGATAAGAAAAAAGCCACTATTACAGTGGCTTTGGAATGATATTTATCGGTGGTGCCTAGGGTCGGACTCGAACCGACACACCCGCAAAGGCGGCGGATTTTGAATCAAGTGCGTAGAACTGTTCAAATAATATTCGCAAATACACACTTACTACGATGTATCCAGCCAATACATCCACTAGGATTTTCTGTCCGAATTCCAGACGGACCTGATCTTACACATTCTTTCAAGTTTGTAAAGCCTGATAATGATTTTATAGTATATTTTTTACAGGTTAGATTACAAATATAATATATACTAGCTTGACTTTAGGAGATAATCATTATAATCTGATTGTCAAGGTGGCGTTACCTTAATAACGCAATGAGTTGTTGGCTCATCGTCAATCTGATATTAATCTAGGATGTAAAGGCCTAGCGGTGGCAGGCACCAGAAAACTCTGATACTAATCTAGGATGTAAAGGCCTAGCGGTGGCAGACACCAGAATAAACCAACATTTAGGCCCACTTAATTGTGGGCTTAATACTTTATGAAAGAAGCAAATATGACTAATAAATTTACTGGATACAAAAAACTAAGCATTAATGACTTGAAAAAATTTGAGTATAATTTAGAGCATATAAGAAATGCCGCAATCTTTTTCAAAGATCATTTTCTTAGTAAAGAAATGATATATAGTACTGAAAAAGAAAGTACATCCGTTATCTTTCAAAGAAGCAATTTTATGCACTTGTGCGGAATATATTATGAACCCGGTGCGAGTGAATTTTTTAATCTTGCCTTATTAAAACAAATAGACCTAAATAAGGTTTATATAAAAAATGATGGCACAACATTCCAAAAGTTGTCTGTTTTAAGTTCTATAGATTTTTTAATTAATCCAGAGATAACTTTGTCATCAGGTGCAATTTATTTAAACCTTTCTTTTGATAAAGCTCTTAGAACTAAAACCAGAGTCTTTGCTCTCACATTGATAAATGACAATCACTTATTTATTCCACAATCTTTACTGAATCTTAGGACCATGAATGATTTCCCTAAGGGTAACAAAATTATTGGTATAAAATCAGTTCATTTAGAAGATAAAACAGAAATCATCTATTTATAGAAAAAAGAATAAGAGAAATTATATTCTCCCATTTTTATTTTATCAGAGTAAATTCACAATCTTGGGCATTTGCATTATCAAGGCAATACTCAAAGGAGCTCAATCTTTGATAAATCATCAACGGAGAAGTCAATTAAGGCACTTGCAAGAACATTTAAGGATAGTGATCATACTTATGGGAAGCTCAGGAACTTCTCAGAAGCTCCGCTGTTTCTTGACTCAAAGTCATCAAGATTAATTTATTAGCTGATTTGGTTTCCTATGCCATATTTAGGCATTATGAACATAATGATAGCTCATTTTACGATCTTATAAAGAATAACTTTGATCATCATAATGGACGTATTCACGGTTTATATTTACGAAATACAGAGGATATAATCCCATAAGTATGAAGTATAGAAGGGCGATATCCTCTCTAATAATAAACTCTCTCAACATTTCTATGTCATACTCAATATATCAGAGCTTAATACTAATATCATTATGCATTGACAATTTCTGAATGACATAGATATTTTCCGGTTTCTTCATTAATTGAGTAACAGCGGTATATCAAAATCTATATAGTACCTAAGAAAGGCTTACTTGCTTAGAAATATATTAAAAAATATCTTTTAGCTTATTTTGAAGCATATCTTACTATCTTATGAATACATAGGGGAAAATATTCTAAATTTATTCTAGCGATATACAGAGCTTTATCATTAATAGTATTAAGGGATTTACATCTAATTTTTAGATGCTCTAGATAGTCTTTCTACCATATGAAGAATTGTCGTTTTATCTTGTTCTGAGCTATTTCTATAATAGCTTAATAAAATTTCTTCTTCTTTAGTAATGCTTAATCTTTCTCTAATTCTCAATACCCCACTATTGAGCAAAACATTTTTTATATCAGAAAGTATTTGATTTAGAAATTTTTCATTTTCTTTTTGAATATCATCTATCAATTCCTGTTTCAATGCCAAAGTTTCCTTAGTTACTCCTAAACTAGTTTGTACAGATTCTGGCATATCATACACGTAGTATTCAAAAACATTACCTTTCACTCCAGAGACACGCCGTCTACGCCATTTATCTTTTTTAGCATATAAGATTATACCTTGTGGTGTTGAAGGGAGCCCTCCTACATCTAAAAGCTCTTTAAGAGTATACCATTCTTTCATATTACCTCATTGACTTTATTTTAAATTTAAGTTAAATTTAACTTAAATTGAATTAACTTTAACTTAAAAGATCAAGGCTAATTCAAGGAGATCTAGTCTACATTAAATTGAGTGCTATTTGAAGATCGCTTATCTAAATGAGGTTTTGTATGAGTTTTGAACAATTATTGCATTTATTTTTCTTAGAACGGAATCATAGACCTGCCACTATACGTTCTTATCAAAATGTAATAGCGCAGATTGTTAAATTTTATCCAGATAAAGAACCTGAACAAATATCTAAGCTTGACTTATTAGAATGGAGAAAGTATTGCCTCAATAAAATGAGCCCAATTACTTGGAATAGTTATATCAGACATCTTAAAGCTATTTTTAATTATGCTATAGATAATGAGCTATTTGAGTACCCTAAAAATTTATTTAAAGGCCTTATGGTAAGACCTGATAAGCCAAAGAAAAAACTACTAACAGAAAGGCAAATCCATTTTTTAGAAATCTCTTTGGAAAATGAGGAGAAATTACCTCATTATTTACAACCTGCTTATTTTACTAAAGCTTTAATCTACACTTTAAAATATACAGCTATCAGACAATCCCAGCTATTACAGCTAAAAATTTCTGATATCGATATGACAAGCAAAATTATAAATATAAGAGCTGAAACCAATAAGAATCATGAACACCATGAAATTCCAATTTCAGATAAATTATATCCATACCTAAAAAGATTGATATTAGAATCAAGAGCTAGAAGCACTAGTTCAGATGAGCAGTTATTTAACATTAATCGCTTTTCATTAGTTACTACATCAAGAAATAAGAAAATGACAGAAGGACAACTAGTTCATTTTTTTCGCCATATTTCTGAATTTATAGGATTTACAGTAACTTCACATCGATTCCGACATACAACTGCAACAGAAGTCCTAAAGCAATCAGGGGATATCTATGCAGTGAAGCAATTACTTGGACATAAAGATCTCACTGTAACTCTAACATATATTCACAATGATCCTGAAATGCTAAGAAAACATGTCAATTCGTTGTAGAAATGATGCTACATAGATAAAATAAGGGACTGACGTAGATTAGTAAGTATGCTAGTCTACGTCAGCCCCGATTTTTTAATTAATCCAGAGATAACTTTGTCATCGGGTGCAATTTATTTAAACCTTTCTTTTGATAAAGCTCTTAGAACTAAAACCAGAGTCTTTGCTCTCACATTGATAAATGACGATCACTTATTTATTCCACAATCTTTACTGAATCTTAGGACCATGAATAATTTTCCTAAGGGTGACAAAATTATTGGTATAAAATCAGTTCATTTAGAAGATAAAACAGAAATTATCTATTTATAGAAAAAAAGTGGGAGAAATTATATTCTCCCATTTTTCTTTTATCAGAGTAAATTCACTGTCTCTCTCAACATTTCCACATCGTGCTCAATATAACCTAGTGTTACGCTGATATCCTTATGCCCTAGAAGTTTCTGAACCACATAAACATTTTCGGGCTTCTTCATTAATTGAGTTGCAACCGTATGTCGAAATCTATGTGGTGATGAAGTAAAACCGACCAAGTCAGAAATATGCCGAAATATATGCGTAAGCTGATTTTGGCTCATTGGCTGTCCTCTTCTTCGAGAGCATCGAGAAAATAAATTGAGATTGAACAATTGGCAATTATCTGTTTGTTTTCTGATTTTTAACTCTGTAATAAGCCTTTCTATATGAAGATAAAGTGAATCTGAAATCGGTACGATATGGTAATCATGATTTTTATTGATTTCTGGCGAAATATAAATCGTCCTGTTGGAAAGATTTACATCACCAATTTTCAGTTTCACTAATTGTCCTCGCCGAATGCCTGTACATCTCAATGTCATAATAATCGCAAGAATAAACCAACTTGGTTTTAGAAAATCAGGTAATAGAATGTTATTATTGAGTATGTGGTCTATTTTATGTAATTGTTCGGTTGAATAAGTTTTCTTTCTTCTTTTTGATTCACGAATAAATAACTGATTAAATGGATTTTGATTTATATTGAGTACCCCTTGCGATAGACCAAAGTTATATAACGATTTTAAATGTCTGACATAATTATTCCATGTTACAGCTTTGATTTTATCGCCAACAATTTGATTACGCCATTCAATTAGCATATCAGTGGTAATCTCATTTGCATTTAACTTTGGGTAACGTCTTTTGATAATTCGGATTACATTATTATAGCTCCGCTTAGTATCAGGGCGAAGATAGTAACGATAGAAAAAAAAATCGGTCTAGTAGCGAATCAAAAGAGATAGATGTCGTCATTTTAAGTTTCCTCTTTCTGTAAAGTTAAACAGTGATTATTTAATAGTGTCTTATCCCCAAAGAAGAGATGTGTATTTTTTATCAAATATCCAGTTAAAGAGGAAGTCTTTCTCGGACCAATTACATCACATTTCCAAAAATTGATGGTATCTGGCTTACCGTTTATTGTCGTATTCTTAGGTAAATGGATTCCTAGCCCTTGGAAATCATACTGAAGACTATTTATCATTTCCTTATCATAAGGCAGACCACTCTCCTGCAAATACATTTCAAAAATAACGGGGGTAACTAAAAACAGGTGGTCTTCAACAATATGGAGCTTGGCAGTAGGCTTGTTAATTGCAAATTTGTTGGTCGCAATACCTGATTTGAGCCAATTTACAAAGTTATCTCCTGTAATTGAGTTCTCCTTATTCTGTGACTGTAGCTCTGATAGTGTTAATGTTTCGGGCGTTTCTACTGCACTTTGTGTTACGTTGAGCTTTTTAGTGGTAGGTTTATCCTGTACTTCTTGTTTGGATGGCATCGTTGCAATTTCCTGTCCCTTACCAATTGAAATATCAGCAAGGCTTGGCTCAGAGCTTTCCGTAGGTGCAAACATATCCAGCACAAAAGAGGTTAAATCATTTTCATCATTTATGATGATTTCTGAGAACGGTGCATTATCTGAGCTTGCCTCTACCTGAGATATTTCAACTTCCTTAGAGGTAATAATAGTCTCTGGTTGAACATTCTCTAATGTAACAAGTTTAGTGCTTTCATCAACTAATGGAGGATGATTTTCCATATTGCTATCTTCCGTTATCTGCTCGACTATTTTAACTTTCCCGGAAAAATAATTTGGGCGATCATTAATATTCTCCCAAGCCACTTCAGGTTTAATTCTCAATAATGTAAAGACGTTTGCCGGTGTCCAACCTGAATCAGCTTGAATACGGCAACTCCAAATCGCCCCACCAGAAGGAGATTCTTCTACGATACCGAGAGATTGCATTTCATCAAATAACTTTGGATTATCCTTAGGCACGGAAATCCCCTGCCCTAGTAAGTAAGTTCGTATATTATCAGCGGCAGTTTTGCTAACAAGCCACAATCCTTCCTCGGTAAACCAACCGTCTGCAGGGCCTTTCGGAGTATTTAACTTGATTTTCTGTTCCAGTAAATAACGTAGTGCCAAGACAAGCTGCTTTGACAGAGAATTGACAGGACGTTGAACCAGTTTATTTACATCGCCACCGAGTGCGAGGGTAACACTATACTGATCAGCTTTTTGCACGATTTCAGATAAAAGCCCAGCTTTATCATTATGTCCGGACATTGCATACATCAGAGAAGAAATGACTTCTGGATACTGTGCCAGCCAATCAAATGCAGATTTGGGAATAATCTGATTTGCAAAGAAGCTGCCTATCACAGGATGAAGATGGTAGTCTCGACCTTTGATGTATTTGAATTTATACGGTTCAGGAGGTTCTCCATTCCAAGCAAACCAACGTGAGCCATCTTTGAGTGTGATTTCAATATCTACTACAACTTTGCCAATATCGTGAACTAATGCAAGATAAATTGCTGCGGCAGTCCAAGCGTCTCGCTGCTTTGACTGTTCTTCGGGAGCCACATTCGGTGGCAAAATATAACTCTGGCGAGCTTTAGCTGAAAAAGCAATAACTTCCAAACCGTGATCGAGCATTCCACCAATATGAGAATGATGATGTGATTCTGAAGCTGGCAATAGTTGAACCATTTCAGCGTAACGTTCTATTGGTTGCTGATAAAATGTCTCGAACATTTGACGGTTCATTGATACCTGTTGCCAAAGTAGTCCAAGATACTTTTGACGTAATTCCGTATTCAGTAATTGAGTAGCATTTTGGGGATATAGCCAACCATCGTCATCTTGCTCAATAGAGAAAACAGTGTCAGATTTGACCGCACTTTGAGATGTGTGTTTACCAAAAATTTTCTTGAAAATTGATTGCATTGAAAGAGACCGAAAAGTATCAATTTTGTGTTAAATGAAAGCCGTTTAGCCCTTTGCCCTTTTGGGCAAGACCTTTCCCCTTGGAAAGGTTACCTTTCACCCTTTAGGGGTTATCCTTTGCCCTTAAGGACTCCTTTATCCTTTTGCCATTTAGGGTGAGCTTGGAATATATTTTGTAGTGTATAAATATATTTCTGTTAAGTTATCTAAAAACTCTCAAATATTTTTAAATAGTTTTTGTATCAATTTACACTAATGCTAGGAGAATATAGACTTTAAATGCTATTGACACAATTCACAGAGTTAAATTAAGGTAGTAAATGCTGTCGGCAATATCGGTTGGTATCAATAGTCAAATATTTATTGAAAATTCAGTTGCTGATATAAAATAATTTAGCCACCTTATTTCTAAGGCGGCTATTATTTGTTAGTAAAATATTAGCTCATTATCATCAATTTCATCTAAAATTGAGATTTGAGATAAATCTTCCACTATCACTGATTTTTCTATATTGTTACCACAGCCTTTCTCAGTAGTGCTATTTACAAGTGGTGCAATTTGTTGCTCCAGTTTATGAGACCAATTTCCCATCAAATGAGCCAGCGTATACATTTGAATTTTTGTTTCATTCAATAGCGTATCACCAACTACAATACAAGCAGGAATATGTAATAACGATAGCTGGATATAACACATCATGGCAGCTGTAAAATCAACATCTTGACAATGAACCCAAAGTTGTTGTTGGGGATTGTATTTCGCATCAAACATCGCATTAACACAACCAATCACCATTACACCCGAACCACAAGTTGGTTCTGATAAAGTAACAAATCCCTGTTGTGAGATGATTCTATCACAGTCCTGTAGTGTAACTTTCGCCATTAGATCTGCGATGTGAGATGGTGTAAAGTATTGCCCTCTATAACCATCACCAAGATTGAGATTCATAAATACTGAGCCTAAGAAATCATAGCGTTTTTGTGTTAAAGCATTCACCGTAACAGCTAACAATTCTGCTAATTGAGTAAACTCAGAATCTGAATATCGTGCCTTAGCATGAGCAAAGCGTTCTCGCAAATTAGGTTCTGCTTGATCTCGATACGTTACTAGGTACATATCAAGTGCAGAGAGTGTAATAAAATCATAAAACACTTCTGAACGTCGATAATGTGGTGCGATACGTTGAAATAAGCTGATAAATTGCTTTTCAAAGTTTTCCATTAGACTACTCCTTAAAGTTTACGGAGTAATCCCCCTAGGGAATTACCCCTAGGGTGGAAAAATTAATTAAGGCTATTCAAGTTTCTCTTCGAACTCATCTTCAAATTCTTCATTAAAGACTTCCTCAGCAAAACTGCGAATACCCCTATCATCTATGTAAATATTGCAGTATGAGCCATCAAGATTTGCGATATATTTGCCCGCAAACCACATTCCCGGCTCAAAAAATGAAAGTATAAACTCAATGTCAGGAAAGGCAGTACAAAGTGCTTGGAACCAACCATCAGGTGGTCCCCATGGCGTATCAAATAGGCAATTAATAGATCCATTATCATTAAAGCTAACTTGACAGCTATCTGAACATACATTCCATTTACAGCCCCACTGTTCATTTGACCAGTCATACCAATCTTTGTAACCATGTTGAGCTAGGTTAGACAGATATTGCTGGCCTAATGCGAGGTTTAGCCATAATATACTTTGTTGTTCAGGACGTTTTATCAACCAGTTGATAAAATGACCTACATCCCAGCGATGATGCTTTGCCTTAGCATATATCCGATCAATTTCGGACCCATAGATATACTTTTTGAGTAGAGGGCGTGTTAAACGTCTATTTGGTGAAATTTTTAGAAATTCCATTGCTCTATCACCAAGACTACTTGATTCAATGCAGATTGATTCTGGCATTGGAACAAGTAATTCAAAGTCTAAACACCATTTATCACTTTCAGTTTTTCTGAAAAGCTTAGGAATAATTTGTTTAGCTTGGATACAATCGCAAAAAATTTGTAGTTTATTTTCACACCAGTTTGGCATAATGTACTCCTAAATAAAGTAGGGGTACACTTGCCTTGAGGCAATGTACCCCAAGGGTTAAAAGATAATCGATACATAATTCCTAAAGGATTATGTATTACTATGAAAGATTGTGTTGAAAGTACCTTTCAGCAAAGAGTTAAGCTGCTTCTTCAAAGACCTCGTTTTTATCAGCCAGCTGTGAGATATTTAATGCATCTAACATATATTGACAAGCTTCACGAGCTTTACCAGAAGCCCGGACAATAGCCCGTTTATCTTCTTTTATAACTCTTATCCAACTTTCAATATATGCCGCATTTTGAGGTACCGTATCAAATCCAAGGTAGGCACACAAAAATGCTCCCCCCATTTCGGCAACCAACTCCTCAAAAGCATAGACTTTGTTTCCAAATTTTGCTTTTCCGGAGGTAATACCCTCACGATCGAGCCTTTTAGCAGCACCAGTTGCATGAGTCATTTCGTGCAATAACACACTATGAAACGCTTGAGCATTTTCAAACTGTTTTATTTCCGGCATTACAACTAAATCTGCACTGGGTTGATAATATGCCCGATTACTCGGTTTCATTTCCACGTGTAAATCCATTCCTTTGATAATCTGCCGAATATCAGCAAAAATCTCGTATTGGTTTGGATCCGATGTAGGCTGTTTAGGTTCTGATATAGGATCGTACAGTTCCTCGGGTAAATTTTCACACTGGTCTAGATTGAACAGATTGTGCTTCTTAATGAAAAAGTGTTGTTCAATTTCTGGATTACCTTCCTCGTCATACACAATATTTCCCTCCTCATCAAGTTTTTCTCTCTTATCAGGACGGTAGTTCATTACAACAGTAGCTTTTTCACCTTTACGGATATATCCGCCGAGCTCGTTAGCTTTTTTTGCTGTAATCCACTTACTCTGTTTGTAACCGTATTCTGCGGTAGCAATCCAGAGTAATAGTGTGTTGATACCAGAATACAATCGGTTAGAGACCGCATTACGAGGTAATGCCATATTACATTCTGGATGACTCCACGGTTTTAACCATGGTGCAGTCCCCTGTTCCAGTGCTGCAACAATTCGGTCTGTGATATGTTGGTATAAATCAAATTTAGTTTGAGTGTTCATTAGTGTTTCTCCAAAGTTCAGGTAGAAAATGGGGAAACACTATTACCCTTATCGGGCACTAGTTTCCCCGATGGGTGGTTTAAAATCTCAACAGAGATAGTTTTTCTAGGTTCATCAAAACCAGTAGAACTGCCTATAATGCAGTAACTACAGATAATTTGTTAATCAGTATTGATTCAAGTTAAACATAATCCTCATATCGAAAATTACTTTGGTAATACAAAGTTACATTATTTCAGATCCATTAAAGTAAACGTTGAAAGCTATTAGCAGCAATAAAGTGATAACTTTTTTCCGCAGCTTCTGTTTCCGTAATCATTCCCTGCTCCAGCAAAACATGGGTGATTCCATTGAAAAACTGATGTAATAGAAATGAAATAAAACCTGTTGTTTCAACTTTTACTGGGCGACAATGAAACTGCATATCCTGCCAAAGTTTAATATCATCTTTTAACTGTTGAGAGCTCACAATTTCATATACAACAGCAGAAATATTAACTAAATTACCGTTGTTATTCAGCCAAATTGTATAACGATTCCAATCTCCTTTTCTCATTGGCTCTATACAAATGTGAAATAGGTATTGGTAGGCTTTATTATTTAAATTGCGGTTATCCCAGATGTATTTGAGTAAATCTAAATCGTGTTTCATAATGTTTCTCCAAAAGAAAAAAGTGGAGAAACATCTTACCTATAGGGAAAATATTTCCCCACAGGGTAAAAAACAATCTCGATAAGCGGTCAAATTGAAATAAAAAACCTACAAATCAGGCATGCAAGTAGGCAAAACGTGCGGCATTACTACGAGCAGAAGCTATAGCATTACTAATAAGCTCTTGTCGATAACCACTCAATGAATGGTCTGTCGGCGAATAGCTTACGCCTGTAATTTCATCGCTACCTAGTTGAATGCCACTTTCCTTATCAGTAACGGTTGCTACAAAATCAGCATAGCAAAGTTTCCCTTGTAGGATTTCCTCTATCATTGCCTCAAAATCGCAGACATCACCACATAGCCAATCAACAGACTCTGAATAAAATTCAGAGGATTTACGTTTAAGTTCTATCAGATAGTTTTCCGTGTTAAATTTGAAAATAGTTTCCGTCTGATACGGTGAGGCCTCAATAATCTGATAGCCATTCGATTCTAAGGCACAGGAAGTATCTTTAATATACTGACCTAAATCTTGAATAAATCCATCCCACAGGGCTTTGTATTTTTCCACTTTTGATGTAGGGAAATACCACTCTTTTCGGGCATCACGATCATAGAAAAATGCCAAATCATCTGCTGTTCTAACAGAAAGCTCCATCGTATTACAATGCGAATAGCGGTACCCAAAACTATTTCGTATGATTTCAAAATCCACGCCATAGTGAGGCTCCCAAGATTCAATGTGATTCAGCAGATTAGAAAACATTTTTTGTGTGCGTTTCTGAGGATTTAGCTTGTTGAAAAGATTAATTAACGTCTCCGTATTAAGCCTACCGTAGAATGCTACGCCATCGCCTTGACAATGAGAAAGTGAATACTCAATGTTTAAGCAATTAGGAAAACCAGCTTTAACAAGAGCGTGTTTAAAATAAGTGTTTAAGACTGAGCCAGACATTGTGCTTCTCCTAAAATTAGAGGGAAACACATTACCCTTTTCCGGAAATTGTGTTTCCCGAAAGGGTGAAAGATTGATTACCACTTATCGAAGTTAATCGCTCTGAATTTATAAACGGATATAGGTTGATCATAGAGTTCTGTTTCCGAAATCCAATTGTGTTCAACCAAGATTTCTCTGACAAGATACATAAATGTACTCATCAAATGACGACTATGACTAAACCCGTTTCCACCAACATAAGCAAACCCTCTCAGGGTTTTGCGAATTCCTGCTTTAACAACAAGGTAAGTAATATCAACCTCGCCATAAGACGGGCAGACATCAAAGCGAGAAAAAACAGAAAATGCTTTGCCAAACTTGGTCTCACGCTCTAATTTCACACTGAATAGATCATGTGCATGGCGTAAATTCCAAAGTACACTGTATAAGTGCAAATCTGTTTCGGTATATTGAATTTTTTTACGAGCCATAATGTTTCTCCTAAAAAATAAAAGGGAAACATTACTTCCCTCTGGGGATAATGCCTCCCCTTGTGAGGTATAAGAATAGGATGTGAATATGAAGTTGCCTATGCTTGACTAACAATTAGCTTGCCGTTCTGCTCGGACACACTCAGAAAGCGAAAATTAAGTCCTTGCCGAGACGGCATTTGTTGCATAAATCGCACGCTTTTGATGTCCTTATCTCGATTTTGCCACGCTTCTAAAGCTCTATGACTAATTTCTTGCTGTAAGGCTTGATGCTCTGATGTCCATTCATTAAGTTTAGTTGGTAAAACATCTCCAATACAGGAAAGTCTAATATGAACTAACATACATTTCTCCAGAATAAGGGGAAATGCATTCCCCTTAAGGGAAACAACATTTCCCTGGAGGGTGAATAAATTAGATTAAATAGAGCTGGGTAGCAAAAACTGCAACCATACCACATACAAAGGCCACAATGGCAACAAATAAAGCCCAGAAGAACATCTTACGCTTAATGCGAGAAATCTCCTGTTCATATTCAGCTGCTTGTTCATCTAAGCACATTTGTAGTTCTAAGGCCCGTATTTCATCCTCTTCAGCAATACGTTGATTGATGCCTTTGGTTACTTCAACATACTTACTTTTAGCTTTATGTTTCGCAGAGACGAAAATATTACCAAGCTTGTTGCCAAGTTTCCAAAAAAGAGAAGGTTTTACAGTTTTTGACGATTCAAACGGGATAACATCCCATCCTGAGGTTTGTTGACTCATAGCGAGTTCTCCTGAAAATTTAAGTGAATAAAATTCCTCAGGAGATCGCAATTCCAAGGGAATTGAAATATCCCTCGGAAGGTAGGTGTGTAGGTAGCATTCCTGCAAATTTGCAGAGTTCCCTTTCAGAATGCTGGGAGACATTTTGGGTAAATAACTCAACTACCTCTAAGGATAGCCGCCGCTTTTCAAGAGTTATGCGACTTTTAAGGGCTGTATCTACAGCGTCTTAATGCTTAATATCATACGAATTCCTCCAATAAAATCAACCATTTTTTTGTTCAAAAAATATCTCTTTTTTGAAAAGAGTTTTTCCTATCCTCAACATAAAAATCTCGCTAATTTTCTGCTTATTTGTTCGGGAGGAAAGCGTGATGAAAGTAAGTAGATTTCTGGGATATTGCAGTATAGTAACAGGTGTGTTTTCGCCCCTTGCACAAGCACAACCCAATATCATCGTCTATACCACAAAGATGTACCCTATTCAAAATTCACAACTTGCTTCCCAGATTTATTATCTTGACCAAGTAGAGAATTTTGAAGAGTCAATCAGTCGAAACCTCAGTAAATCACCAGAGATTGCCGAACAAGAAATGCGTGCATTCTTTAATTCAGCAGATTGGAAAGCCCAAGAGCAACAATTAAAAGACGCTTATCAAGGCGTGATCAGTGGATGGCAAAATGGCATTAAGAAAGTACCTGCGGTGTTTTTTGATAATCCACAATCTTCCCCGAGTGTGATTTATGGTACGACTGACGTACAGAAAGCATTAGATGAATGGCATAAATGGGTTAAACAACAAGGTGAATCAAAATGAAAAAAACGTTTCTTACGATACTGATCTCTGCCAGTTTAGCTGTCCCAACAACCTTATATCCTCAACCAGCCAGAGCCTCATTGAATACCGCTTCCATTGCTGCATCAAGTGCCTCAACAAGCTGTTTGGAATATAAAGTTGTTGGAACCTGTTTTTGGTTATTTTGTACCTACTTTGGATGTAAGGTTCGCACATCAACCAAAATTAAGCATTATTTACCTGAAATGGTTGTTTCATCTTATAACCACGATGGGCAAACGCCATGGACAGAATTACAAGCTCTCAATCCTGGTGTAAAAGGTGGAGAATACCGTTCTCCACAACGCCAATACTCTCAACTCACTTTCAAAAATGCGGATGCGTTTGGACACCCACAAGGAGCTATCGGTCAATTATTAGGAAATACGGGGTACTATTGTAAAACTCAAACTACGCCATTTATGCCTTACTTTTTGAGTGGGCTGGATTTTTTTGCCTGGCGTGAAAATATGCCGGAAATGTTTTACCCGGAAGCTCTGACTCCGGGAATGCGGGAAGTTGGCCGTGTAGGCGATAGCTGGGGAAATATTTACCCACGTTCCGGTTGGGTAACCCAAGCACACGATTATAAAGCCTCTGCGACCATTGTGCAGAGAGTGGCAGACATTGTGAGCCGAACAGCTCAGCCACACATTTATTTCCCAGCAGCCAAAACAGGTGGTGCAGGAGAATGGCCTCCAGGACCGGTCGAAGAGGGACAAGCAAGAACACATAAATGGCAAATGCTTTACCCTCAAATGTCAAATACCTGCTCTGTTTTTCCTAATGGAGGGCAAACAGATACCTATTCTTCTCAAATTTCAAATCAAGGTGATTATGCTTGGGCATTATGGCGACCTTATAGTTGTTGCAAACGCCGTGGGCAAACATTCCTTTACAGTATTGATTGGTCACACTAATAACATTGGGAGCAATAATGAAATCTCACTTTAACTTCAAAAAATCCCACTTACGGATCACGACAGCATTATTATCAAGTGTATCAGGACTATCTTATGCCGATTCGATTACGGATAAACTGGAATTTAGTAAGTCGGATTCGATTATTTCAGACCGTGTTTTTTACCAAATCGGCGGTGGAATGGGTTATATGGCTCCACCTAGTCGTGGTAATACCAAAGTTGTTGATTTAGGAATTGGTTGGAAAGCGAATTTAACCTGTGGTAATTTTGATATTAAAACGACCATTAAAAATGATTTAAACGGTCTCAAAGACGGCTTTAAAGATTTAATGGGGAATGTCATTGATTCAGCGAAAGGTGCGGTTGCAAGTATGCCTGCAATGGTATTGCAACGGGCCAACCCTCAACTCTACGATTTACTCACAAATGGTATGTACCAAGGTAAGCTGGATTTCAACCGTCTTAAAACCAGTTGTGAAGAAATGTCCAAAGTTTTAGCAGATCATACACTGGGAGGAAAATGGGGGCAAGCAGCTGATTTAGAAAGCTATAAGCAAATTACCTCCTCTCAACCTGATGCAAAACAAGCTCAAAAAGACCTGGAAGATAAAAAAGGGAAAGATGGGCGAGTTTGGATAGGAGGTCAGAAAAAAGGTGGGGAAAACCAAGAAGCTATCAATGTTGTTGGCGATGTTGTCAAAGCTGGGTTTAATTTACTGAACAAACGTAATGCCTTAGATACCAGTACAATTTCAGGTTCAAGCTGTGATGGGAATCTTTGCCAAACTTGGGATAATCCACAAACAGCAGCCGATTTTTTAACTAAGATTATTGGTGAACAATCTATTTCGACTTGTAAAGAGGATTGTGGCACTAAAACCAGCTCAAAAGCCGGTGTAGGCTTGAGTCCGGAAATTGAGGAAGAACATGTTCGTACTATTGTCAAATTAGAGAATGTACTGAATATGGATGTGCCTAAGGCTGAATTGTTAGCTGATTTGAGTTCAACTACTGTACCAGTAACAAGAGGGCTTATTGAGAGTCTTCGAGATGATCCTGATGTTGAGGTATTAAGCCAACGCTTATCTGCAGAAATTGCGACTAGTAAGATAATGGAAAAAATGCTCCTGGCTCGGCGAGCAGTCTTAGCTGGTATGCGTGAGCCAAATGTCGCTCAAAATGCGGATGCACAAGTAGAACTGGAAAGAGTACTCAATATTATTGACCGTGAAATTTCCCAAGTAAAACTAGAAATGGATATGCAAAAAATGATCACCGGCAATACGGCTTCGGTGATTTTGCAAAGCAAATCCGAACGAGAAGCTCTTGCTGGTGCTCATAGTTTATCTCAAGACAGTCTGGATAAACGTGTTCAAGGACTTGAAAACGGTAATGTTGCATTAACTGATTTAGAGGCAGGCTCTAATATTAACCTCTCTCGTAGAAATATTGCATTGAGTATCCCGAATATTCCGAATGTAGCTGCTCTCATACCTAATCTGCCAAATCGAGGTGGTTCAGGTGTAGGTGGAAATTTCCCATCACTCGCACAAATCAGCGGTTCAACGATGGATCAAGCAACAGGATTACTACGTAATTTTGAAGGCTTTATCTCTAAGGCTCAATGGGATGTAAATGCTCATCGAGTAGGATATGGTTCCGATACAATTACCCGAGCTGATGGTACGATCGTAAAAGTAACCAAAGATACGGTCATTACCAAAGAAGATGCAGAGCGTGATTTGGCCCGCCGAACAGCTATCTTCGCAAATAATGTGAGAAAAGAGCTTGGAGATTCAAATTGGAATGCGTTACCGCCGAACGCTCAAGCTGTTTTAGTGTCTTATGCATATAATTATGGTTCACTTGCTAAAACAAAAAGCGTACTTGATGCAGCCAGAAGATCAGCTCAAAGTGGTGATATGAATGCTTTAGCTACTGCAATCAGAAATCGCCAAGTTGATAATAATGGCATCAATGCACGTCGCCGGAATCAGGAAGCTGACTATATTCTTGGTAAAAATTAACCTCATAAGGAGTTACATTTATGCGTAAATTATTAGGTATTACTGCACTTACACTTTGTACAACTTCAGCATTTGCAACGGATAAAAATGTGGTATTTTCTTGTACCAGCACAGAAGGTAAACCTCTCACAGTTAAACGGGTAGGAAATGATTACGAGTATTCGTATGATAAAACTATCTTCAAAAACCCAATCAAAAAAGCGGTGACCAACGATGGCTCAATTATCGCTAGAGGATCAGGTTTTACCACGTATGCATTAGAACTGAAAAATGATGGTTTGAAGTATGTAGTTGGGTTTGTTCAACCAAATGGTAACTCAAAAGAGTTTATTGAGCCTGGAGCAACGATTAGCCGTGATAATGATCAACCAAGCATTGGCTCTGTAGATTGTGATCCTTACAAAAAAATCTATTATAAGTTTGATGTTCATTTAATGAATACCTTGTAATGCGATAATTCAATAATATGGGGGAATGGCTTGATTTTTCATCCCCCATACTCTATTATATAGATGTGGTGCTAGAGCCAGCCCACGTTAAAAAATACAAAGCTCGGTAGATGAACTATTGTGGTGCCAGAGCCGGCCCACGTTAAAAAATACAAAGCTCGGTAGATGAGGCCCCTTAAGTCGTAAGATTTAAGGGGTTTTGCTTAGGATATAAAATGGATATTACAACACAAAATATTGAACTTAGATACTTATCTGAGCAGTTTTACCTTGATGTCGCTCCACATCTGAAAGAAATTTTGCTTAAAGAGACTCGCCCATACTGTGTTCTATTAGTTAGAGTTAAAAATTTAGATTTTGCCCTACCATTGCGTTCTAATTTACCTGAAAGAGAAGGAGTTGGAATTAAAACGATACCTAATCCTCAGGAATACGGCAAATTTAAAGGAATTGATTTCTCAAAAGCCATTCTACTGACAGATAAAAGCTATTTAAAAACAGATACCGTTCAGCTCAAAAACAAATCAGAATTGTTGAATATCCAAGGTAATGAGCGTAGAATTGTTCGTGAATTTAAGAAATATGTGAGTGAATATATCACTGCACATAAAAACGGTTATAAATTAGATCATAAATTTGAATATACAACTTTAATTAATTATCATACTGAGCTGAAAATCAGCTAATTAGAATAATTGGAGGAGCTATGAAATTTATCGATTTCGGAAAGCAGCTCGCTAACCCAGTTAAATTTATCAAACAGAATACTGCATTTTTACCTAAGCCTATTCAACAAGTGGTCGTTTTTGCGGTAATTTTTGCAGGATTGCCTCTATTTATCTTGGGTTTCTTTATTCTCAGAATATGGGCTTATAAGCATATTTCTTTGTATAGTGAATATAAAGATATGGCTAATTCAGAAATATCGTCTAAAGATACAGATTTAAAATCACTTTTTTCTGATGATGAAGAACAAGAAGATGATGAATATCAATATGGGTATGATGGACCAGGTATATATCTAGGTAATTACCGTGTTGATGAGTAAAAGTAAATAGAGTGGTATATACCACTCTATTATTCAGTTGTTAGATTATTTCCCTATCTTGGAACCCGCTGTTTTAGAGTCTCTAGAACCAGTAGTTAAATGACTTGCAAACTCTCCCATTTTTACTCCTACCCAAGACATACTGCCTAGCCAAATCGCTGGTAAGACCAAGAACATAGAACCCATCACAAAATTCACAATAATATCGTCTTGTGTATTTTCAAGGAAATAAGGGTTTATTCTGCTATGTGTGCCTGAATCATAGAGGACCGACAGCAACCAAGAGTCAAGCCATCTAGCTAGTTCCCACCAAAATGTGAGTGCAACTAATGCGAAATTCACAAAAGTTAGCGTAACCAATGTTTTTAACGAATAACCACTCATAACCATAATTAAAGGCGTGAGAATAATCAATGCCATTAATGCAAATGAATGCACCATCGGTAATGCTTGCCGCATCGAATCAAAAGCAGGGAATGCTCCGATACTGCCTAATGACAGACCAAACATTGAAGCTGTTTTAGTCACTTCATTTGTAAATGATCTGTCTAAATTTCCCCCATACCCGGGATAAACTTTCCCTCTCGAAATATCCATATTCTCAGCTCGTAATACGGTACGAAGTATGGATTCATCGGAATTTTCTTTACTGCTGAAAAAATCAATCACTTTTGCAGAGAAGTTCTGTTTTACATCATCTAATAAACGATCTTTTAAACCATTATTCGCCGTATCCCACCACTCTGCACAATTTGGAAAACCACCCTCTCCATTATTCGGCAATCCATTATCCCGAGAAGCATTATAGGGAAATAGACTATGAGGTTGTTGGGCTCGATAACGGGGATAAAGCTCGCTATTTGCAATCAAAATACGGCCACCTAACCAGCTAGTCTCACGAACCTGTGCTGGGCTCAATGAAAGTTGGCTACTTTGAATTTTCTGACGTGCCGGTACATAGCATTGTTGTACAAATAAGCGAACCTCTGTCAATAATGCTGGATTATTGATTTTCTCGTGTTGAACTTCAAAACGAACTTGACGTAAATCCGGTTTGCAGGGAATTGAAGCTGTTAAGGCGTGTGTTACCCCTTTGTTGATTTGATGAAATAATCCCCACCAGATAGGGACTCTCGCTTGTTGATCACCCAATTCAGAGTTCATTTGGTTATAACCACTATCCTCTGGTGCAGTTGGAACACGATAACCACAGGCTTTAGAACGTTCTACATTCAACTCAATATTATTCAGGTTGATCGGTATCATTGGAGCTAAGACCAATACAACGACAAACATCGCCGGGTAAAATTTGAGGCTGAGCCAAGTAATAAGTAAATCCCCTTTATTACCTTCGTCCTCACCTTGTTTTTTGACTTCCATCCACGTACTGATTAAGACAAAAATGAGAGGCAGAACAAACAACCCTGTTTGAACCAATACAGCGAAAATATTGTTGTTGATGATCCAAGCCAGTAAGGTAAGAAAGTATTCTAAGTAACTATCTACGGTAAAGGTCATCTCATCCTCCTTAAAGTAGATACAGTAAATTAAGTCCCTCAATAATTGGGATGACAGATAAAATCATTAACCTGGCTTTTAATGGCATTTGCCCTTTTCGATTAAGTTGTACCATCAATAGCCAAATAGCTACATATAAAACAAATCGCCATCCCAACCAGGCATAGCGGGTTTCATAGAACCACGCTTGAAAATTTGTGGAAGGAAAATAGGTCATTGCCAACCAGCCAACAACGAGTAGTAATAAAATAATACCGATGATCATCAAGGTTATTTTTAATACAGTAATACCCCTTGTCATTTTAGGCTTTGTTGTATCAGACTTCATTATTATCTATTACCTCGTTATACACAGAGTTATCCGCAATTGATGTGGATAAGGGTAAAAGATTACTTTTCAAACCGAGATACTGAGTAAGGAATGCCGAAAACCAATAAGCATCCACATGATCAGCTATTTCAATAATTAAACGAGCTGACCATTCACTGTTATTGGAAGTTGGTAGCAAAGAACGCCCCGTCACATTAAGTAATAAGTGAACAGAACCCTGCTCACCAGAAAGTTCGATAGCCCAGTGATTTTGCACGACACGATGAGGGAATAAGGTAATCTGTTTCCCAACGCCGATGAGTTGGCGAATTTGTTCACAAAATCCAAGCAATTGAGTTTCTACCGCTGGAGATACAACTCCTAATGAGGATTTTTGTGGGCCTGCATTAAATAAACGGTAATGTTGTTTATTCATTAGTGTATTCCTCTTGCTTTATCAATCCGGGCTGCAACCTCTAAAGCTGCATCGAGTTCGGTATAGCCGTGCTGCATCATCAGTTGCTTACGTTCTGCTTTTTCATGTTTTTCAGTCATTCCTAAAGCTAAAAATAAGCTAGGCGGTACAACTCGGAATAGAGCTTCCATATTCGTTGCTAATACCACGCCCTCGGTATATTTACGATCTGATTTTTTGGCAGATAACAACATCGTTTTCTGGGCCTCTGACAGTTTCCGGAAACGATTGATTTCATCAATTTCACTGGCAGACACATTCAACAATTCCCACCATTCGACCATTGAGAGTAATTTCGCCGCTTCATTCGGGAAGTCATCCATATTTTGAGTAGCAAGCCATAGCCAAATCCCTAGTTTACGCCACATTTTTGAGCCTTTAACTAGGAATTTAGCTAATAATGGGTTGGCCGTGATAATGTGTGATTCATCTGTTACATTCAGAATCATCCGATCACTGTGTTGGTATTTTTCACCAAGACTGTTGATATGGTTAATGAGTGAAATATAGGAAATGGCCAACTCTGCTTCATAGCCTTCCCGGGCAAACATAGCTAAATCAACTAAGGTTAGATCAGCCTCCGGCCAAATTGCCCCCTCTCGATTAAAAAATTGCCCATTTACACCGGTACAAAACATTTCTAATGATTCTGCCATTTCTGCTAAACGGGTACGCCGTTCTTCACGAGTATGCTCATCATGACTTAATGCTTCCAAAGCATTTTTAATATCTTCAGTCAGCGTTTGTCTGCCTTCAGATTTGGTTTGGCGAGCTGCATTTAAAATGGCACGACGAATAGCAGCACGATCAGCACGGCTCATTTTTTCATCTTCTTTCTTTTCACCTCCGGTGATCATCAAACGTGCCGTCAGCTCCATTTCGGCCAATAAATCTCGTTGCATATCACCTTCATCATCAGTGTCATCGTTATCCTCAATGTCTTCCGGCACATCTTCCGGGTTTAATTCCATATCCAATAGACGATGTGCTTCTGAAAAGAGTGGTAAGACAATGCCGCTGTTTGGAGCTAACGTAATGCGATTTACAGTCAGTCCGAAACGTTCTGCATAGTCCGCTAATAAACCAAATGAATTTCCTGCCTCAACAACAAAAGTCCGTGGGCGATAAACGGCCATAGCCTGACATAATTGCCCACATAACGTAGCTGATTTTCCCGAACCGGTTGGACCTAATAATAGCTTGTGAGCATTTTTGGTTCTGTCTTTACGGTTAAATGGGTCGAAATTAAATGGTGCTCCTCCTCGATTAAAGTAAGTGATCCCCGGATTCCCAGTCCCGGTATCTCGGCCAAAGATAGGTAATAAGTTTGCCAAATGTTGTACAAAATAGTACTTCGTGTAGTAATGTGATTTGGCATCCATCTGCGGATTAAAATTCATTGGTAGCCAACGCAAATAGCTGTTAAGTGGGGCAATTTCTGCATTTTCCTTCACGGGTTCTAGGTTGTTACTGAGCAGAATCGTTCTCAACTGGCGAGAACGGGTACGTAGCTCCTTTTCATCCTTACCTCGAACGTAAAATGCAATAGCTGCTTGATAGAGTTTATGCCCCTCTTTAAGATAAGACTGTACAGTTTGACAGTCTTCTTTTAGGTATTTCGACTCAAAATTTTCACCTACCGCTCGACTACTAATTTTTTCTAAATGTGCCTCCAACTTATCCTGTGGATGGATGACGATGGTAATTGCCATAATGGTTGATTCCGGCAACAAGTCAAATAATGCATTGATATTACGCCCACGAGTAATCTCGCCAGTCATCAACCCCACTTCCGGTTGTTTCCTCAAATTATTGACTACAACAACTTCGTGCGGTTGGTCATCAAAATACCAATAGTTGCCTTCATTTTTCGGTTGAGAATAAAATAAATCTTCACTGAAATCGTTAAACGCTAATTCTGGAAGCCCGTCATTTGAGGTTTGTTTACCAAAAAGATGGTAGCAATCATTGTTGCTTAACCCCTCAAAATTAATAGAAGGATTGGGATTAAACCAACGTAACAGCCATTGACGAAATTGTTCGCCATCCAGTCGCTGCAATTGTAATCCAGCAGTTGTTAGAGCTCCATTTATGCGAGAACAAGCATTGTTCAGCTGCTCGACAATCAGATTTTCATTAGTGTCATTGGATTTATCAACATACCGATAGATCACCATTTTGGTACTACGTATACGACCAGACCAAGCTGTATTTGTCACTCGCTCATCAATAAAAAGCCCCTCTGGTTTACCGATATCCTTGAAATGCTTGGCTTGTACCCGTAACCATTCTTCGCTAAATGCACTATTTTTAGCGATAGGCGAGATATAATTTCGTAGCTGTTCAATATAAGGCTGTAAATCATCGCTGTCTTGGCAATAAAATTGAACAACGTACGGATTTACATCCAATTCATCAAAGCTGTCTTGCAAGGCATCTTTGACAAGATTACGTATCCGACTTAAAAATTCAATACTACGGCCAGCAGTACCAATCGGCTTAATATCAAATACTGCCCCAACACTACGGGCATCATCAAGGAGTATCACACCGTGCTCATTCAAATATTCTCCCCAAGGTAGATGATCGATAAAGGAGGGCTCTTGTGAGTATAACCGACGGTGATGCTGTGACTGGGTGAGTTTTCCACTGCGTTTTAATTGTTGAACCTCGTTATTTACCTCACTCATTTTATTTTGAATGATGTCAGACTCACCGGTATTTTCATTTGGTTCACTTGATATAACCCCTGCTTTAGTCGGTTTGAAAGAGGAAAATACCTCACTTAAAAAAGACATGATTAAAGCCCTCTTGTTCTATCACCCGGCTGAGCATATTGAACTCGTCCATAGAAAGGTAGTACTGTAGAATATCCTGGAATACTGAGAGGCTCTCCGGAACGAGTTTGATGTGGGTACACATACATAATCAGATCCGGATTAGGTAAACGAGGGAACAAGTTATTAATTTCATTTTCTGCCGTACGGGTATAGGCTCGTTGCTCACTATTAGGAATATAATCGACAGGGTCAAGTGTTCGCCCTTGTTGTGAACGGTATAAGTGTAGATCGTTATTACTCGCTCCTTTATCCCAAATATCCCGCATCGTACTGCCGTTAGTAGGTAATAATTCTTCTGTTGATGTTGTGCAACCTGTTATCAATAAGGCACTTATCATTATGCAAAATAAATGTTTCATCGTTTGTTCCTTCTAATCCAGTTGTGAATTCGTTGATTTTGAGCCATATTTCACTTTACGACCTTGGGCGTTGTAATCGATTTCAATCTCTTTCTCGATATGAATAGCGACACGATGACCCGGTGGCACATATACAGCATCAAAGTTTTCAGCAAAACGTTTTCTAAACCAGTCAGCAGATTCTTTTAAGCCGCCTCCGATAGCTTGTCCTAAGATGAACTTACCCTGATCGCCGGTAACAGCTCCAACAACACTACTTCCATCAACAACAGTGGTTGTTTGTGACTGTGAGAATCCTTGGGCAGCTGCACTTGCTGCAGCCAAAAAGAAATTCGTGCCTAAATATTCCGGTGCATTGGTTTTCCGCTCTCCCGGAACACAAGGATTACCGGATCTGTCTGATAACCAACCAATTTTTTCACTATTGGTACTGACAATTCGACCATCATTAAAGACAAAGGTCATACTCTTTACTTCACCACGAACGCAAGATAACGTCCAATCACCAGTTGCAGTACCCGATACAATAGCTCCCTCTACATCCGGCAATTCGATACCGTTAGCAATAAGATTTTCTCTACCAAGAAGTACTTTGAACGGATAAGCATCTGACACTCGGTTATCAATTGGGATACGTCCGATGAGTCCTGTCATTGCAACTGAATCAAGGAATGTTGAATTACTTGGTATGGTATATACTGATGTCATCTGGTTTTTACCACGTGCGTTTCCAGCCGTTCCTTGTGAGCTTGTCACAGTATCCGTTTCCGGGAAAAACGGCAGACCTTTCTTTTCGTTATTTCCTGCAGATTGTCCTCCATTAAAATCTTTCGGAAAGCCAAATTTAGTTGCTACTGTATTGCCTGACACAGGTTTTCCACTTGCATCCAAACTAATCTGATCGCTTGGTTCTACCCAATACATTCCACTGGTATCCACGTTGGACATAGTTGCACCACCGATAGGTAATTTATCTCCTGCTGTTCCAAATCCTTTATTCGGTACCGTATTAGGCTGAGCCTCTACCTGAGGGGTAGGCTCTTGTGTTGTTGGTTTGTTATTAACGAGAGTCGCCATATCAAATAATTGCATTTTCAAATCTGCAATCTGCTCTTGCAGTTTTCGGGTTTCATTATTTACCGCATCATTGATACGACCATTCACTAAATCTTCTTTCTGTTTGAGTTGGCGATTTTCATCAATTAACTCATCCATACGACGCTCATTGGATTTAACGGTTGTCACAAGGGTACGCAGCGTATCAATCGGCGTATCACCTTGAATACCCATTGTTCTGACTTGTTCAGGTGTTAAATCTTTAATGGAAATATCTAAAATTTCCTGTTGTGTCGGTTGTGGAACTGACTCACTACGTCCAAATAAGGCATAGACAATTCCACCGACTAAGATAAATACAATGCCCAGTATGACAAATAAGGCTTTATTCGCTTTCATTGCCTTTCCTCCTACTTCGCCGATTGAGCCGGTTTAGTTTCAACTTTTGTTGTTCTTTTCACTTTTTTACTGACTAGTTTGACTGGACGGGTTTCCGGAATTAATGCGTTATTAGCATAGCCTTCGGTCACTAAATACAGGGTTGTGGTATCTTCATTTTCTCCGTACCCCCCAAGCCAATTATGCTGGAAAGTCGCTGCATAAAATTGTCCTTGAAGCTCTCGAGGGTCAAGCGTAATTTGAGTGTTACCCTTATTTTGCAAACGAATAGCGGTAACTACATATTCGTCTAACTGCCAGCTAATTAAAGGTGTTGCTTCTATTGAATAAGCCGGTAGCAGCGTGGTAATTTTTTTAGGTAGACGATGTGCCACACGACGCACACCATCTAAAGGTTCAACTGTACGTAGTGGAGCATAAAGTGATTGTGCTGCATAACGGGTCAATGCGGCAGGTACTGGAAGCTGAGGACGGCTATTCGCAATAGGCAGATCAGAGCTTTCATCATCTCTATTGCTTGAAAAAGATTGTTTTTCTACCGTACCGTCAAAAACCACTCGAATTGCCTCTTCAGGATTAGCGACTTTCGAAGCTACTGTTAAATCAAATAGAAAAATTTCACCGGTTGTAACATCACGGAATTCTATGCGAGTGGAGGGAAATGTTTCTAATGCTTTTAAATAGACGGCTCCACCGGTAGATTGAATTCGTAGCTTACCGTCCAGTTCTGCCGGATAACCAACCTTGACATTTTTATCGACAAAAATAATTCGTTCTTTTTCCACTTGTAACGCAACAGGAAGTGGTTTTCTTTCCCATTTCATCAATACATCAGCCAAGCTACTCCCAGAGAAGCCTATAAGCAAAGAGACGAGCAAAATTGGTAGACGTTTCATTATTTTTTCTCCTCTGTTTTTGGCTCAACACCTTCTAAGAGTTTTGGAATGGAGTGATAGCAATTAAACCCTAATCCCCAAGGGTTTTGAGCAGAATCGACATCCATTCTCACAATACTGATAGGAAAACGAATATAAACTCGTTTTACCGGCTGTCCTTGGAAATGTTCATCCACACTTAAATCAAGATTGACAGCCCAACTATCTTCACTGAATATGGTAACTTTATCTTCACTATATCCTCTACCGGTAATTTCATACACCATACGGGTTCGGCTGCGTAGTTCATTGTTACGCAGACGATCTTTATAATCTTGTCGTAAAAATGCTTCACAGTGTGGTGTTAAAAATGGTTTGAGGGTGGTGATATTTTTCTCATAATCCTCTTCGCCATTTGTCATCCACCGATTCATTTGCTGGAAAATTTGATAGGAGAATGCATAAATTGTTGGTTTAGGAATTTCCCACCAAGCTCGTTGGCTCCCAGCACGCAGATCTGGTGGGTTGTATATCGTAAGGCGACTTGGGAAAGTATAGATTACGCCTGCCAGTACCAAAATAATAATGAAAAACAGGAAGGCAAAAATTCGAGTCGTTTTGATATGTTTATCTTTTTCGTGTAATTGGCTTTTTAACTGGCTCATTTGTTATTTCCTTCTATATCGGCGAATAGACCAAAACCCTTCTCGTTTTATAAACTTATGACCGTTAAAGAGGTCATCCATTTTCTTTTCAACTAATCTATTTAAATAAGCCTCTGGTTTTCCTCGTTTAACCGCAGCGACAATACCTTTTCCGATTAAGACAGTTGCGATGCAGAGCAACATTGCCATTGCCGGAATAAGAAGCCAAAAATCAGTTAATATCCACAAGAAGAGACCAACAATCAGACCTAACATAAATCCTAATCCGGCAGATATGCCGAACTCACTAACTGTCATCCCACCGTAAACGGTAGCTTCACGATTAAGGCGGGTGGGAAGAAAAGGAATGGTTGTATCTTGTTCTGACATATTGGTCTCCTAGACATTTTAATTAGAAGAGTCCGACTGCAAGTTTGACTAACCACAAGCAGAAGAAAATCACAATAAAGCCGATAATTAAGGCGAGAATAAAGTGTCCCCAACCTTTTTTACCATTTTCAGATGTAGCTTCGTTATAGATGCCAATCAATGCTTTAACAACTGTCAAAATGGCTACGGCTGCTAAAATAACAGCTCCGAGAGTGACAAGACCTTTCAGAACAATCCAAATAATTTCCATTGGATCTTTGGTATTACTATCCACGCCTGGAATTTGGAAGTCTGGGATTTTGGAAGCATCAGGACCGGCTGCAAATGCATTTTGGAGGGAACCCCAGAAGAAGAGCATTACAGCCAAATAACGACTATGCAGATGTTTCGTAAGAGATTTAATGCGGTTCATAATAGACCTCGAATCTAATAGATAAAGAAATAAGTAACACAAGCTAACAGTGCCACTCCTTTGAGAAATAAAACTAAAAGTGAAAAAGGACTTTTATCTCTAAATGAAAATCCCTTATAACCACTATTCAATGCCCAAGCGACGGCTAAGAGCAGTAATGAAAGAAAAATAATGGCGATCATGATTTTCAATCTAAAAGGGTCGATACCGCTGGCAACAGAAAACGCATTCGCAGGGGAGTAAGACATCACTGCCCCCGTAATTTGCTATAATCATCACTTAATGTACGTAGTACATTCGGATCACGAGGTAATGCTCGGCTTGGATTGATATATTGTTGAATTCCTTTTTTGACGGTTTCAATATCACTGTGAATAGCAGAATAGTTAAAGTATTCTCGTGTTTTAGGCGAGGCTTTAGCTACTTTTTCTGCTCGTTGAAGTGATAATTTTGCCGCTTCCAGTTGCTTAATTGCCTGGGCTAATTGCTCTTGTTCTGTTGAAGCAAGTGCTGGCAAGCAAGATAAGGTAACAAGGACAACAATACCTTTCCTTAAAGATGTTGAAATAGACATAGTGCACCTCTATTTTTAGTTTTACTTCAGGTTAAGAGTGCCAAAAGCGATCCTAAAATTTAATGGAAAACTCTGTTACCGTTCAGAAGAGAAATTGCACAAAATAGTAAATGGTGAGAAAGATATTATTCTATGTTTAAGCTAGTCAATTAAGTAGTATCAACACCGAAATCTTCACGCTTTACGATGAGATACCAGATGAGATATCTAGCACTGTTCCTTGTAGTTTTCCCATATGTTGCCCATTCTCTTCCTTCAGCACAGAAAGTGGGGAATATTTGCCATGCAGAAAATGCTCAATATAATTACGGAGGTCTTTGGGAATTAAGTTTAAGAGGAAAGTTAATCTGTAATTATTGGCAATTTCTAGGCGATGATGAGCGAAAAAAGATAGAGTTACAATTGGATGAGTACGGGGAATTTCCTATTTGGAATACCTCTGAACAAATTTCTGAACAAATCATTGAAGATGATGAATATCCACAATATTGGGAAGTCGAAGACTGGGAGGATTCTGGTTGGGATACTGAGTCAGAAAATGAAGATACAGAGGCAACAACAGAAGAATAAGCCCCCGCATATTGCTAAGGGCTTATGAAATTTACAAGAATTTCTTGAAACTCGCCGCAGTTATACAGATGGATAAACCAAACAAACAGGCTGCTGGGACTAAAATGATGTTCGGATGAATTGAAAACGGGATAGATAAATAAAGCACCCAAGCTGTGACCATCATTGGCATAATATAACGTCTAGCGTGATGGTATAGGTAGGCTGATTCCCGCCCGGCACCAAATTTTCGTATATCTCGTAATGACAGTCCTTCGGTTAAACCGGAAAGTGCAGTCAATAAAAAGAGTGGGCTGGTAAAAACAATAATAATGAGGCGAATAATAAAGGTGATCACCACATAAATAACAGATTCAATATAGGCTCTGCCGTAGTGATGTACCCACTGTTCCATACTACCATTACCCGGTGAAGTTAACCACTCCTTAACACCCGTATAAACGAATAACCAGTTATACACGTTTTCAATAATTGATGTTGCAAAAGCAGTAGAAGACTTGGCAAACAGGCTTTGAGAAAAGTCATCCGATAGCCATTGCATCTCATTGAGCATCATCGTTTGGCTATGCAAATGCCCTTCTTGCGGCCACCAGAAAGCAATGCCTATCCACTCTAAAATAATGCTGAATATGAGAGATACTGCAATTGCAGCAAGCGACATATTTATTTTTCCAAAAATCAGGTTGATTAAACCTGATTTTCGGCGAGCTTTAGTTTCTTCACTCATTGCAAACTATCCTCTCTATCGAGCTGGCACTGGACAAGGATATAGCCGGAAGGATTATTATCAAAAGCAAGATAAAAAGCGAAAATATCTTTGGATTTATCCGAGTGACGCATAGATACTTCATCGGCAGACCATAACGAAAGCCCTTGATCTGCGAATTTTTCGGCAAACTGATGGAAGGAATAACCTTGTTCAAACCATTCAATAAAATAGGATTGACTATGAATCAGGAGTTCTTCTGCATTATCTAAGCCACAGGAAGCTGAAAACTCCCCATTAAAATTACGGTATTTATTTGGTAAATCTAATAGATTGGTTCTTTTTTCCTCTCTCATTTTGGCACTACTCATCATTTTCCTCTTCATCAATATCGTAAGGTTCATCTATGCCGAAATTATCTACTTGATGGTCTATCTGTGTTTTATATTGAGGCTCCGACATCGCTTCAAATGCTTCTGCAATGTCTCGGGACGGCGTATATTCTGTAAATGCCGGTTGCCACCAATTTTCAACAACGTGATAGTTTTTACGCATATAATCTGTCAGCTCTCGTAAAGATTGAGGCATCATATCATCTTTATCGACAGCAGGTAACGGCATTCGAATTTTCCATAATTTACTACCGTCCATTAAAGCGAATGCTTGTCCTTTTGGTAAATTGGTAATGTTGGCCGGAACCAACATAGGAACGGTACTTTCGCTGATACGCTGTCCGGTATTGGAGCTAAACGCCTTATCATCGTCAGGATTACTGGAGTCAGTTGTACTGGACGTGACCGTGCTACGTTTAATCGTCACTTCGTGTAACTGTTTTGTGAGTAATTCTGCCGTAGCCGGTTCTTTTACCCTCAGCATATAGAGTGTATTGAAGTTACCTAAGGTTTGTCCCGCTTTCGGTTTACTGCCGATACGAGCTTCAATGTCGGAGAGTGTTTGTGTATAAGCAGTTACTTGTATTCCAGCACCACCGCCTTTGTTGATGAGAGGGATAAATTCATCACCCATCAATTCATTAAATTCATCACAATGAAGATTAATTTTCACTGGTTTGGATTTTTCTTTGAATGCTCCCGGTAATCCGTCATTTGTCCCAAATTTATATAAATGACCTGCCATTGAGACTAAGTCAGCAAACATACTGTTTCCTACAGCGGCCGCAACTGTCGCATCAGAGAGAGCATCTAAACCAATATAAACGATTCCTCGTTTACGAATAATGGATTCCCAGTCAAAAATCGGACGTTCATCCAAAATATCAGCATAATCCGGGGATAACAGCTCAGAAATTTTCCCTGTCGTTAATTTTTCCAATAACGGCAACAATGAGGCAACAATTTTATCGAAATAGGTACGGTCATAGCGTACAGCACTGGCAAGTCCTTGTAGAATTGGGTCAAAGACTGCACTTTCAGCAATGTACTTGTTGATCACAAAAATCAGCGGACGGTCTTTCATTCCGAAAGGAAGTGCTTTTTCATCCAGTCCAGCGGCGATGGTTGCTAAATTTTCCCAAATTTTTGGATCGGTTTTACGAATGAATTTTTCCGCATAATCAAGGAATAATGAATCAATATTTTGTACAAACTGGGAAATTTGAACATAGTTTGGGCGATTTCCCAATTCAACTAATGCACGTGCGACGATATTGACAAATCGCCAAGCGAACTCTTTAAATGCCGCCGAGTTACCCGCTCCACTTAGCTGTCCTGAAATACGTCCAGCGACTTCCGAAATACGATTAAAGCGTCCTACTGGGTTATAACGGGCAGAAATTTCGGGATAACCTAGATGGAAAACATAAAACTCATCTTCTCGCCCCGCTCGTTTTGCCTCCGCATACATTCGTTTGAGCATATCGGCATCGCCTTTCGGATCAAAGAAGACTACCACTTCACGCTCATCAGCAGTTTTACCTCGGTGGATATCCTGGGTAACAAAGACCTCAGCTAAACGAGTTTTACCGACACGTGTTGTACCGAATACTACCGTATGCCCAACCCGAGAGCTAACGGATTGAACGACATCAACCTCATCCGGCTCAATTCCATGGATAGCAGGAATACCCTCAACAGGTGGCAGAGGTCTAACCAGATTCCACCGGCTATCCTTTGAGGTAAGATGTGTTAGCCAATTTTCGTGTCGTTTTTCATACTCACGAGCCATTTTAAATAGCTTAGAAGGCTCCAGATATTTTGAACCGTTATCCGAAAAACAATCGTGTAACCGTTGAGTGTGAATAGGTTTCCATTCAAATCCCTTACCGACAAACAGATACTTATTACTGACCGGAATTTGCTTGCTTGTCATTGAATAATTAGGCAAACGTTTCAGGTTGCGATGGTAACGCACAATTTGCCAACCTTGTTTTGCCCGATAAAAGCTCAATGCTCCAAAACCAGCTGCAATACTGTAACCGATACTTGGATGGAGTGCCAAAGACCAAGGAGCTGCAGCACTGACAAAGGCACAAGAAGCGTGAACCGCTGCCGGAAAAAATTCAACAGGAGGTCGTAACCACGCCTCTAAGGTATGTTTAGCAGACATTATTGTGAAACTCCGCTTTCAGTGATTAAGACAGGGTAATGTGCAATACCAATTCGCTCTGCAAGGTCATCTCCGGGAGTTGGTAATATTCTCAGTTCCGGTACAATGTCTCGTAATTGATTAAGTTCGGAGAGTGTTTGTACATTCACTACAAGCCCTGTTGCATTCAACGTGATCAACTTCTCTCGATTTTGTTGTAACCACTGAGCTGAGGTATTATCTGCTCCAATTAAGAAAATGGCTTGCATTCCGGTTAAATCAAATGGTTTTTCTTTAATAGTCCCGGGAGATAGTTTATGGGAAACAATGGGTAAAATATCAGCCTCACTCACTGAGGCTGAAATGGAATTCGGATAGTTTGGTGCATTTTCATCGTGTTCCGGTTGCAAAGATTCATAAAAACGTACCGCACTTTCACCACCGAAATCAGCAATCACGGTTAAATCAGCCCAAGAGAAATGGGACACATATAAACTAAACAATAATACTTTTACCTTGTTTTGCATTTTTACCTCTGAAGAGTATTTTGGGGTTCTACCCAAACCATTGCATTTTTAGGTTCAACCCAAATCATTTTATTATCCGGCTCAACCCATTTGACCGATTTTCCCATTTGGCTTGTGGGATAAACGAAAGCTGCAACTCCGGTATGAATATGCCCTTGCTTGGAGACAGTCATAAAATTGGCTTCTTGCTTATGTGCTAAAAAACGTCCTTTTTGGTAATTGAGAAAGTCTCTTACCGTCATCCAACTTTTCATTCCATTACGACGCATATTTAAAATGTCTTCTTTAGTAGCTTTCCCCATCATTGCTCGATGCAGCCCATCTAAGCCGATATTATGAGCCATATATAAATTCTCATCAGTAATAGGGATATTACGGAGTTGAAATTGCTCAATATGCCAACGTGCCAATAATGCCGTTGCTAAGGTATTCGTATATTTATCTCGACGGGGATCGGCGTAAGAACCCCGATTTTTGGCTGTAATCAACTTCATACCAAGTTGCTTTCCCCTCTCTGTTTCAGATAGCCAGTTCCAGGTTCCCATAGTAAACTGCCCAACACCGGTTGCTCCTGTTGGTGAAATGTTGCCATACCAGCCATCTTCCATTTTGACAAAACCTCGTAGCATTGCTTCACTCACCTGATAACGTTGAGCAGCCATACGAATATAGCTGTCAATTTCAGAACCAAATCCATTGAAGGGCTTTGCCTGAGAAATGCTAATGTTGGAAAGAAAGACTGCAACAATGACTAATACACGAGTGATGTCCATTCACCATCCTGTTTGATTTGGTAAGCAGCGGGCATTTTTCCTAACGAATATCTCAGCCAATAGCCTTTATCGTGGTTAAGGGTAATCAATCTTTTACTGACTTTTATTGGGTCAATATTATTGTCGGCAGCCCATTTACGAATATCATTATCGGAGATGTTTTGCCCAACAATATAAATATCGAGAGGTGTTTGATTATTTGCGTAAGAGAGGATTTTCCCAAGATCACTTTTACAAGAATCGCAGTTATCAAAACGGGTAAAATAAACCACACGACCTACCGATTGAGAAATATGTGGTTCAACCTCAAAAGGTAGCTCATTCGGATAAAGTTTCTCAAACTCCTGACGATAAACTTTGTCAAAATCAAGTTCTTTTGACACTCGTTCATAATATTTTTTCGCCAACATACGAGCATATTTTTCCCTTTCCTCAGCAGTTCGTGCTTCGATACCTAAAGCAGTTAACGGATCTAGATTTGGCGACCACATACCTCGCTCACCTTTCATTAATTCGGTATAACGACTCCATTCTTCAACGGTCAATCCCCATTCTTTAGCCTGTTTTAGGCTATCACTTAATTGTGATTGTTGATGTTGGCTTTGTTTCTGCAAGGTCGATTGTGAGCTACTTACGGTCTCTGTTTGCATATTTTGAGCCAGAGTAGGTAATGCAAAGGACAATAAAAGAGGTAGTACTGCCAACGGTATAGCTTTACGGCATAAATTAAACTTCATTGATATTTCCCTCATTATTCCTCAATGACCTCGGTTTTAATTGTTGTCGTTGTAACGGCAACAGCAGGTTTATGAGGGTTTTGGAATGAACTTTCCCGAGCTTTAAAGCAAATCGTACGGGATATATCATTAAGAGTTAGTTCATAAGCGGGACCTGCAATCATTTGTAGAGCTTCATATAATTTCATCGGACCGAATTGGTAATGAACTTTTGGAAGAGGTCGGGTAAAAAGTGTTTGAACCGCATTACCTTGTTCTCCGATAGGTGGATAACACAAATCTAAACCCGTATTAGTTAATGTAGAACGCAAACCTTGCTGGACATTCGCAGTAAAACGATTTTTAGGATTGGAGACTTTGACTGATACGACTTGTTCAAGCAGATATTTTTGACCTTCCTCCGGAGCAATACTGATTAAGGTGTAGCGTCCGTCACGTACCACTTCGGTATTCGAGGTAGTCTGTTCTTGGTAAATATCTTTGGACACGATACGGTCTTGTGGAGGTAATTGTTGCATTTGAGGTGTTAGCAATGAATCAGGCATAGGTGTGATTTCATCACTATTTTGAGCTGTATCCTGTTGATGAACACAACCACTTAAGCCAAGCATAAAAACAGTCATTAAGGATATTTTTGTTTTCATTTAATCTCTCCAAGTATGAAAGGAATCTAGACCAACTATGGCGAAGTCATTGCTGATTTTGAATGATTTATTCTGTTGTTGATTGAGAGAATAAAAAAACGCCATCATTAGACGGCGTTTGAAAACACAATAATGTGCTGTGTTAATCGGATTTCTCCTTAGTATTCATAAGAAAATAAGATTGTTGTACAGCTACGATCAGCTTCTGTGATGATATAAAGACTTTCATCATCTACATCGTAGCGAGCTACAATTCTCCCTCCGTATTTCATTGCTTCCTGATTCGCTAATTTATCTTCCTCACACAAATTGCCCCAATCACCATAACAGTAACGATTAAGCAATTCAACCAAGGCATTTTGATTGAAACATTCAGCAACAGCACGAGTTGTACATACTCGACCAAGTTCAAACGTCATACATTTCTCCTAAATAAAATACGGGGAAATGTCACCCATTAGGGGAGTATTTCCCCAAGTGGGTGGACTAAGACTGCGGCAAGAGTCGTTTTTAGTAAAAATTTGCAAAAAATTAGGCAGCTAATTTAGCCGGCGTCATTTCTTTACGAATCTTGTCTAACATTTCATTCCAATCATCTATATCACAGATTCTTTGGCGATTAATGTAAAAATGCGTGTCTATTGCATTGATATAGTAGTCAAATTCAACTAAATCTGAATCTTGCTCAATATCTAATTCAGTACAGAATCGTTGAATTAAGCGAGAGATGACAAGCTCCTGATACAGATTACCGAAATGTGGTACAGTTTCAAATTCTTTGGCAACAAGCCAAAAGTCTTCAATACTGACAATATCGCTATATTCTTCTAAGATGGCTTCCCATTGTCCTAAATAGCAAGAGATATCATCAAAGTCAAAAAAGGAATCTTCCATTATGTTTCTCCAAGTTTTAAATAAAAAGTGGGGAAACATACCTATCGAGAATGTTTCCCGATAGGGTGTATAGTCAATATTAGCGATAAATATCACCGCTCACTGTGTTAATTTTACCTAAAATAGATTTACAATGAATGTCACCACTCACAGTTTTCACATTCGAGGTTACATTACCATCCACTGTGACATCACCACTGACAGTTGAAACAGATTTGGCATCGCCTGTTACACGAACATTTTCTGAACCTGCATTGAGGTTGGTTACATTGCCAAATACTTCAATGTTGATAGTCGGAGAGGGTTCTAATGCAATTGTTTGTCCATCAACAATTAATACATTATTGCCGGCAGCCATTGAGATATAACCTTTATTTATCCCAACAACTGTTTGCACTGTACTATTAATGATTTGAACGCTGTTGATCTCTTTGCCTTTAGAGTCAAAGACTTGTTTACCGTTGATATAAATACCTTGTCGATTCATATAATAATCCTCTTTGTATTAGATGTTAAAATGCTCGATAGAATACGATATTACCATTGGAAATTTCGTTGCGAGCAGCCTGTACAAACGTAGTTAATTTTGCTAAAGCAGGTGTATTAGTTTGCTCTAATCCTACTCGCTCTAACATATCTAGATCTTCTATGTTCAATACCACCGTAGCATCTTTCCAGAATGTCTCAATAGGTTGATAGTATTCCGGTTCCGATGAGGCTTTAATTTCTTTTTTGAAGAAATGAAAAGCCATCTCGTTGTGAACTAAGAAAATCCCTCTATCATCGGCTTCAGTCCAACGGAAAAACTCCTTGGAATGTTCAATTAACTGAATATCTGTACCATAAATGGGGTTATCCCAATCAGACACAATGTTATATTCACGCTCTAAGCCTAACGAATTAAAACGTTCAAGAGAGATTGAATACGCTCTAGCAAGCCAAGAACGTTGAGCCCAAGATTTTTCAGGGATTACCTGTGCCGGATTTTTTCCGAACCAATAGCAATCCCAATCTAGGTAAATCCAATCCTTTTCCTCTATGCTTTTGTCAAAACCAATAATAGTAAAGCCTTGATCAAGCCATTTACCATAGCCGTTCTGAACAAAGACAACATCGCCAACAATACCATCAAAATGGCGACCATTAAGGACTGTTGGTGATAATGTTTTGACAAATTGTTGAAGTGAGTTCATCGTGTTTCTCCTAAAATTGTAAAATAAAGGAAAACACACCGCAGGGAGTGTTTCCCTACGGGACATAAAGTAAAGCCCAACATAAATTGTCGGGCTTGGGTAAAATTACTCAGATTGCTCATCTGCTTTTGGTTTTTCTTGATAGACGATTTCCCCATCAATTTTAATCATTTTGATGCGGATTAAGCGACCTTTAAGAGACACTCCAGTATCGCCTTTTTTGTGATATTTACTGTCACTTGAATAAGTGAAAGTATCGAACCACAAATCAGCCATTACAAATGATACAAGCACTTTTTTCTCTTCAGAGACCGCTTTTTGGCATTTTTTGATGAGTGTTTCGGTTTCTTTACCGACTACATTCATATCAAAATATCTGTACTCTGGTGAGTCAGATTCGCCAACAAGAGCTGCAACACGACAAGCATAAAAAGGATTTCCTTTTTTATGCTCTACTAAACGAATATCGTTTAAATAGCCAATGCCGGTAGTATGTAGATTGAAGTAATTTTTTTGAGTAGAAGTTTGAGTTGTCATAGTTTGTTTCTCCAAATGTAAAAAAGCGGAGAAACATCCTTACCCAACACGGGAAAAATGTTCCCCGCAAGGTGGAAGTAAAATGGAATCTCAATGAATATTCACTGAAATGATAGGGATTGAGTTGGCATTCCTGCAAACTTACAGAGTTCCCTTTCAGAATGCTGGGAGACATTTTGGCAATAACTCAACTACCTCTAAGGATAGCCGTCGCTTCTCAGGAGTTATGCGACTTATTAAGTGCTGTTATATACAGCGTCTTAAATTGAGGATAATTTAGCCATATTGAATCATAAAGTTAATTGAGAATTGAATTTTGATTTTAGAGAATTGGAAATGACAACACCGTTGATAAATCACTTACCAACGGTGTTGTACTTTTGAAGAATAAATGAAATTTAAGTTAGACCAATATAAGTTACTATATTGAAAATAGCAGCACCTTCGTGACAATGTTGATATTTTCGTTCGTAATTTACCCGATTACCTTGTGGTCTTTAATCGGCATATCTGTGGCATCATCGAGGACACAAACGGCACCCTTTATTCACCTGTGGGCTCAGGCTCAGAATAGTTAGCAGTAATTGCAACGTCATAATCCCCCCAATCGGGTAATATTATGACGTTGCAATCACGATTTAGACAATTACAACAGACTAATGTGGCTGGCATTATCCATTTAATGTTTAGTTGGCATTCCCACAAAGTGGAGTTCCCTCTCAGAATGCTGGGAGACATTTTGGCTGGTGTAGATTGATAACCGACAATCTACAAAACGGGTTCTTTGTTCCTTGATAATACCATAATCTACTTGAATTTATAACTGGCTTCTTAATTTATTCAGTTGATCGAGTACATTTAAATTACTACTTTTCTTAGCAGATTTATTTGAAGCTGATTTTACCTTTTTATCAGCCTCTTTATGTTGGCAATCTGGATAACCAGTACATCCCCAGAATGTTCCCTTAGCGTGATTGATTTTTCTCATTGGCTTACCACATTCTGAACATTTTCGGATTTCAATATTCCCAAGTGACATTCCCTGTTGCATACAACTGCCGATAAGTTGTTTTACAAATGCTTCTTGCTTTTGCATAAATGCATCAAGTGTCATACTACCTTCGGCAATCTGATTGAGGGCTTGTTCCCATAATGCCGTTAAACCGGGATTTTTCAGTAAGTCCGGCAAACTATCAATTAAGGCAACGGCTTCTGCTGAGGCAACCAGTGATTTTTTCTTCTTAAGGAGAAATCCTTTGTCAATTAGGCCTTGAATTAATCCGGCACGGGTTGCTTCTGTGCCTAAACCTTCCGTTTCACGTAAGCGTTGTTTGAGTCTTGGGTCAGTCACAAAGCGAGCGGCATTTTTCATTGCATCGAGTAATGTCCCCTCTGTATAGTGTGCGGGAGGTTTAGTTTGCAATGTTCGGACTTCAGAATGAGTGACATTGCATTGCTGATTTTTAGTCAATACAGGTAATCCTTGTTTCTCATCATCATTACCAGTTTCCTCATCCACATTTTTGCCAAACAAGATACGCCAGCCTTGAGCAACGATGACATTTCCCCGAGCAACCAGAGTGTGCCCACTAGATTGCAGAGTGGCAACGGTTTTATCCATTTCCAAGTGCGGTAAGAATTGAGCAAGATATCGGCGGCGAATGAGATCATAGACCTTCATTTCCTCCTCACTCAATTTACTTAAATCAGCTTTTTTAATGGTTGGGATAATACCGTGGTGAGCGGTAATTTTTTTATCGTCCCACGCCCGACTTTTTTGTCGCAAATTTAATTTAGGCAAGAGAGTTTGTAGCCCTGAATCAGAGGCAACTAATGAGCGGATTACGTTAGGAACATCAGAAAATTGTGATTCTGGCAGATAACCACAGTCTGTACGGGGATAAGTCGTGATTTTATGCTCTTCGTAAAGGGATTGTGCGATATCCAACACCTGCTGAGCCCCAAAGCCAAACAAGCGGTTACATTCGCCTTGTAAATCACTTAATGCGTAGAGTAACGGTGGAGATTTTTTCTCTCGTTTAGTTTCAACCGTCACCACTTTGGCTAAGCCTGTTTGTTTAATTTGAGCTTCGGCTTGTTGTATGACACGACTATCAAGGCAAAGTCCGGACTTATCCAAATACTGTTCAGGTACTGCAAGCCCGGCAACGAAAGTTTCACCAGAGGTTGTTGTCAGCTGAACCGCTAACGCATAATGAGATTTAGGCACGAAATTAGCAATTTCTCTATCTCGATTAACCACAAGAGCTAATGTTGGACTTTGTACTCGACCAACGCTCAATGGCTTACCGGAATAGCCTTTTGCTTGAGCCATTAAGGTAAATAAACGGGAGAAGTTCATTCCAATCAACCAGTCCGAGCGGCTACGTCCCATACCGGCGTAGTAAAGAGCCTCGGTTTCTTTACCTGATTTGAGTGTTTGAAGAGCCTTTCGAATACTGGCATCATCCAGAGCTGATAGCCAGCAACGTTGGATTTGACCTCGGTATCCAGCTAAATCTAACAGCTCACGAGCAATCATCTCACCTTCTCGATCAGCATCGGTCGCAATGACCACGGAGGTTGCTTTTTTGATAAGCCCTATTACAACAGAATATTGCTTCTTAGACTCTTTTTTCGGTGTCATTTTCCACTGAGCAGGAATAATGGGTAATGTTTCAAATGCCCAGCGTTTCCACGCTTCATCATAATCTTCCGGCTGATATTGCTCAACGAGATGCCCGAACCCCCAAGTGACAATAATAGATTTATCCGCAGTCGCCAGCAAGCCTTCACCTTTTGAAGTAGCACCCAATACGCCGGCAAGATCTCGAGCTTGAGATGGCTTTTCACAAATAAATAATTTCATATTATTTCCTAAAATGAATACAGATAGGCAAATAGTAATGTGCTGATTAAATAGCATTCAACGACTTATTGTCTCGTAGGATGTAATAATTTGAGAAATAAGGACATAAAAAATCCCAGTGTTTCCACTGGGAAGAGGTTCTAGGAGCAATATGAGTTATTATTTTAATGTATTAAGTAAACGCTGTTTTGCACTATCGAGCCATCTAGCGCTACCAGTTGCTTTCCATTCAACATTCACCTGATTTTTACTGCCTTTTTCAATGATAACTTCCAAGTAGTTTTCACCTAAGTGTACCCCATCAGTATCTACATCAGATTCAAAATAGCCGGAAACATGGTAAAAAGTACCTTGTACCGTATGATAAACTTTACGGGAGTCACTATCAGCATTCGTTGGGCGGAAGCCAAATTCCCGACGAACTTTCAGGAATACATCATCAATATTCCGCTTCAACTGCAATGTGCCGGAATCTTGATAAACGTACTTACCATTTCGGGTTTTAGTATAAACTTGTCGCCCATTATGCTGTTCAACAGAGCCGTCTTTAGAGCCATAGAGCGTCTGATTCATTTGCCCGGCCCAATCCCCAACCTTATCGTTAATTGCTGAGAGTTCAGCACAGCCTGAAATTAGCATTGTAGAAACAAGAAATAAACTATATTTGATGTAACGCATAGAATTCTCCTTACAAGCGGGTTATCTGCGTTCATTTTTTGCAAAAGTGCGGTTAAAATCTACTTAAAACTCTTTTACTTACAAAGAGAAAAAATATTATAGCTTTCTGTCACACAGTAGACCATTTAGATCGGGTCTGCTTAGTTGTGAGATTGTTAATATCGCAGAGATAAGTTCTAGGCAATGTTCACAGCTATGGAAAATATGAGTTTGAGATGACATATGGGATATACGCACATTTTCCCAGTCATCTGGGTATACACATCCGTGAATTTCAGTCAAGTATTGCTTGATATGCTCTTCTGTGGCTTGTTCAACCCAGAGCTCTAGCTCAGTTTGATACTGGTGTAATATTTTCCATCGAGTTGGAGGGAAATTCATATATTTATCCTCTATCAAAGTTATTTTTGCAATTATTTCATCAATGAAGAGAGTTAAGAAGTATTTTTATTACTCACTATATGGAGAGATATGTTATGTGGAAAAAAATTAGGATTGATTTTACTGATACAGTGAAATGTCAATTTTGCAGTAGAATGATTACATCAGGCAAAGCTATTGTTGTTCAAAATGAACTTGGCAATATCTCTTTTTCAGGACCGTCTTGTGCTCAAAATAAGAACGGTCAGAATGTAGTCAATCCTAAAGAGAAAATAGTTGATATCACAAAGGGATGTTTACTTCATGAGCCAACAACAAATGATAAAACGGATAAGCAAGTAGATGTTGAGCAAGATAATTTCACATCCATACACGATGAAGAAGTACATAATTATTTGGACAATAATGCTGTTAATGCATACCTGACCTTAAGATTTGAAAAACTATCGCATTTAACCTCGATTATAAAATCTCAAAAGTTAAATGAAATCTATCATAACTATGAACTTACAGGGCAAATATCTCAAAAAGATGAAAGTTACATAAGAGTGATTATGTATGGTGAGGCATATCCTTTGTATACATACCAAAACTTACAAGCTGTTTATGCTGCTGAATATTGGCTTCAATCATTTATTCAGCATAATCCAGAGAATGACTTAAATTTTATACAAGACACATTAAATCAGCTCAGAAGAAAGCTAACATTAACTGAAAAACAGATTATGGGCATAAATAATTGGTTTAAGAATTCTGATGGAAAAATGGTGAAATTAAAGACAAATGCTTTTGTAAGAGGGAAATAGTTAACATAATTGTGGTGGCCACTTATTTTGTTACGTAGGCCCGACGTAAGACTGGTTTTAAAAGACTCTTTCCTATTATTTGCTTGCTTATTTTGACAAATTCAAGTTATATGTAATTCAAAACGGTTGTTTCTATATCACTTAGGAATGTAAATTATAAAATTCTTTTAAATCAATTAATTAAATATTAAGTTTCCCAGATTGAAGTATGAGTACGTAAAAATAAAGTATAAAAAGACTAAATTTCAGATTTTATTTTTACACAATGTACTTACTATAAAATACCAAACAGATAATATTTGTCCATAAATTCATTGAGTTGATTATGCCATTTTTACACTTATTGACTATAGCGTTTTGCCTAATCATCTGTCTGATTCCAGTTTTACCCTTTTCCCAATATCTTTCAATTTCGATAAATCTTCCACTAATCTTGCTACATATTCAAGAAAAAGTGCGATCGTTTTTCAAAGGATTTTATGAAAACGACCGCTGTAAGAAAGAATTTTTATTTACGACTTTTTCAGGTATCTGAAAACTATTTCGCTTCTGAAAAATTCAAAATTGCTTCAGGCAAACGCAAGCCGACAATTTCAATGGCTTCTAATTCTTGGCGGAATTGCGCCAATTCTTCTTCGGTAAATTTCACATCGTCTGCGCCTAAATTATCCAACAAATGACGGGCTTTGCTCGTCCCAGGAATTGGCGCGATAAACGCTTTCTGTGCCATTAGCCAGGCCAAAGAAAGCTGTGCAGGCGTACAAAGTTTGCGTTTTGCCCATTTTTGCACAAGCTGGATTAACTTCACATTTTGTTGCATCGCTTCGGGTGTAAAGCGTGGGATAATACCACGCAAATCTTTGCTTGGATCAGCCTCAAAACGGCTGTTCTCGTCCACATAACCAGCCAATGCTCCCATTGCCAGCGGCGACCAAGGCACAAACCCAATCCCTAATTCTTCACAAACGAGAATGACATCTTTTTCACGACCACGGAAAAACAACGAGTATTCGCTTTGTACGGCGGTTAAAGGCTGAATAGCGTGTGCCTTGCGAATGGTTTTCTCGCCTGCTTCCGACAAGCCCCAATTCAAAACTTTGCCTTGTTTCATTAAATCTTGAATAGCGCCAGCCACCTCTTCAATCGGCACATTGGGATCAACACGGTGTTGATAGAGTAAGTCAATACGGTCGGTTTGTAAGCGTTTTATCGTACCGACTATTACTGAATGGCGTGGTTGAGTAGATATCGCATCAATTGCATCACTATTATTAGCTACCTTTCCTATTTTTATTATTTTACTCATGGAATTAAAAGTTATTCATAAAAATCTCGTGGATAGTGCAAAAATTAAATTACATGCGGTTTATCTTGTGATTTTCTTATTTGTGAGTCACTTTGCTATGATCTTTGGCATGGCAGATCCTATTTCAGCAGGCTATCAACCCACTACACCAGCAATGACTCATTCAATGCAAATGGATGCTAAACAAATAACAGAAATGCACAACCAAATGATGACGGGCGAAATAACGCCTGAAGAAATGATGAAGATGCATCAAGAAATGAACCCTAATATGAATATGCCGAATACTCAAGGTGGTCATTCAGAACATCATAAATAATAATTCTGATCACATTTTAAAAAATAATAGTGGATGGTACGTTGGCATATCTCTACTACAAGCAGTAGGATTTTGAGAAAAATTTTCAAATGATAGAATTTTTTCAGATTACTTGACCTTAACCCTAGGTTAAGCTTTAAAATGATGTCCATTCAATCTCAATAAAAAATAAGGACATCTTATGAAATTACATAAATTCACCCGCTCATTGTTGCTTTTAAGTTTAGGCATAACCGCTTTTGCTCAAGCACAAACACTTTCTATGGAAGTGTGGAAAAGCCCGACTTGTGGCTGTTGTAATGAATGGATCAGCTATATGCAGAAAAACGGTTTTGAGGTTAAAGTCAACGAAACAGGCAATTATGATGCTCATAAGCGCTTTAACATTAAATATGAACATGCTTCTTGCCACACAGCCGTGATTGATGGCTATGTGATTGAAGGACATGTACCTGCTGAGGATATCAAACGTTTACTCGCAGAAAAACCCGATGCAATAGGCTTGTCTGCACCGGGAATGCCAATTGGTTCACCAGGTATGGACGGTGAAGCATACGGCGGACGCAAAGATCCTTATGATGTTGTTTTGATTAAGAAAAACGGTGAAAGTGAAGTGTTTAAATCCTATAACCAATAGGGGGGGAGGAAAGAATGAAACGTCGAGATTTTTTACGTTATGGAATTGGAATTAGCTTAGCCAGTAGCTCGCTTTATAGCCTCGCGAATATGATGAACCACGCACAACATGGCAATATGGCGATGATGCATTCAGTACCTACTGGCCTAATGCCAACTGAGGCAATGCCTTCAGGTTTATCGCTTAATGGGATATTACCAAAACTTGCTAATCAATCGACTCAAGCTGGACTGTTCAAAGCCACTTTAAAAGCAGAGCCAATTAAAATTCGCCTCGCAGACAATAAAGAAACGGAATTTTGGGCTTATAACGGACAACTACCAGGGCCACAAATTGAAGTATTTGAAGGAGATACCGTAGAAATTGAATTTATCAATCACCTACCACAACCCTCAACAGTACATTGGCACGGCTTAGATGTACCAAATGAGGCGGATGGTAACCCGATGGATATGGTTGAACCGCAAGGGAAAAAAGTCTATCGCTTTACGCTACCTCAAGGCAGTGCTGGGACATATTGGTACCACCCTCATCCACATGACCATGTTTCCGAACAAGTCTATAAAGGCTTAGCAGGCACTTTCGTTGTTAAAGCGAAAAATGATCCGCTTGCACACCTTCCTGAACAACATTGGGTGATTTCCGATCTGCGTTTAAATGCCGATGGCACCATTCCAGCAAACACGATGTTAGATTGGATGAACGGTCGTGAGGGTGAATTTGTGTTAATCAACGGTCAATATCAGCCCCAGATTCAAGTGAAAACGAATGAACGAATCCGTCTTTGGAATGCCACTAGCGCTCGTTATTTTCGTTTAAACATTCCAGGGGTGAAATGGATTGTGGTGGGTACCGAAGGTGGTTTACTTGAAAAACCTCGCTCGCCTGTTGATGAACTGCTACTTACACCAGCCGAACGCGTTGAAGTGATTATGGTGGGTGAAACGCAAGGAACAGTCAATTTACAAAGCGGTTATTATGATCGCCGTAAGATGATGGTTCAAGAACAGCCTAAAGATCTCACTTTAGCCACAATTCAGGTGAAATCAGAACCTGTTCAGTTACCTGAAAGCTTAAGGTCCTTGCCTAACTGGGATGAGCCAAAGCAGGTTCGCCAAATTCGCTTTAGTGAAAAAATGATGAACCATACGAATATGCCAATGATGAATCACGGTACACATCACGCTACTACAACACTAACGGACAACCCTATTCCACCAATGATGAATGGTATGTTCTTAATCAACGGTCAAACCTTTGATATGAACCGTATTGATTTTGTTACCAAATTGAATGAAGTGGAACAGTGGGAAATCTTCAATGAAAGCCATATGGATCATCCATTCCATTTACACGGCACTCAATTTGAAGTAATTCAACATACGTTAAACGGTAAAACCTTTAAGCCAGAAGGCAGAGCGTTAAAAGATGTGGTTAATTTACGCCCTTATGAAAAAGTGATTATTCGCTTTAAGCAAGGACATACTGGGTTGAAAATGTACCATTGCCATATTTTAGAACATGAAAATCTCGGTATGATGGGGATGTTTAAAGTGGAATAGTGGTATCTAACTATAAAAATAGAGGGATTTCGTCATAAAAAATCTGCACCTTAATCAGTTGGTTTTTAGTCCAACTTTTGGGGTGCAGATCAGACGCTCACTTTGTCGCCGATTTGAAATTCGCCAGCGTCATCGCCCACCGCCACGACCACGCCTGCCCCTACATAACCCAAAGTCGCAGGGAACACAGAGTCAATCACATACGCCCCTTCCCGATACATCATCTCGGCACGGTTTAGTCCCAAAGCGTGCATTTGGATTTGCACTTCGCCCGATTTTGGGGCGGGGATTTGTACATCAACGATTTGCAGGACATCAGGCGAACCTGTTTTTGTAAATTGGATTTGTTTGCTCATTGTTTTGACCTATATTAAAAATGGGCGTATTTTAGCGTTTTAAAATAACAATAAGAATGGCGAAAAATGGGAAGTTGGTTTTTAAAAATGGAAAGATTGGGCGTTTTAGTCCGTCTGAAAAAATGCCGTCTTAAAAAAGCATCAAAGATGTAGGGTGCAACTTGTTGCACCATTTTCCTGATGAAATATTGGGTTGGTGCAATGACGCACACTGCGAAACTGTTTGAAAAACACAATGCCGTCTGAAAAAGTATTAAAGACCTTTTCAGACGGCATAAAAAACACCGCTTTATCAAAAGCGGTGTTTTTGAGGTCGTTTTGTCATTGGAAGAAGCCTGCGTGGCTGTGGTCTACAACTTGCTTTTGCGCAGCCGCAGTGCGTTGCCGACCACGGATGCCGAGCTTAGGCTCATCGCCAGTGCGGCAATCATCGGTGAGAGCAGCCAGCCGGTAAAGGGGTACAGCACGCCGGCGGCAACGGGAACCCCCAGGCCGTTGTATAAGAAGGCAAATAACAGGTTTTCCTTCATATTGCGCACGGTGGCCTCAGACAATTTGCGTGCGGTGGCAATACCCCGCAAATCGCCTTTGACCAGCGTGATTTGCGCACTGCTCATTGCCACATCGGTGCCGGTACCCATTGCGATGCCGACATCGGCTTTGGCCAGTGCGGGGGCATCGTTGATGCCGTCGCCTGCCATTGCGACCACCCGCCCTTCGTTCTGAAGCCGCTCGATCAGTGCCAGTTTGTCGGCGGGCTTGACTTCGCCGTGCACTTCGTCGATGCCCAGTTTTGCGCCCACGGCGTTTGCCGTGGTCAATCCGTCGCCGGTTGCCATAATGATGCGCAGGCCGGCTGCTTTGAGCGAGGCCAATGCTTCGGGGGTGCTGTCTTTTACAGGATCGGAGACGGCAAGCAGTCCCGCAAGATGTCCGTCCGCAGCCAGATATATCACGCTGGCACCTTCACTGCGCAGGGATTCGGCCTGCTCGATCAGTGGTTCGACGCTAAGCCCGTTCTGCTGCATAAACGCCGTGTTGCCCAGTGCCAGCGCACGCCCTTCAACCACGCCGCTCACGCCGATGCCGCTGCCTGAATCAAACTGTTCGGGTTTGCTCAGCTTCAGCTGTTGTGCCCGTGCGGCCTGCACAATGGCGTCGGCCAGCGGGTGTTCGCTTCCCTGATCCAAGCTGGCGGCCAAACGCAGCACTTCTTCGGCGGAAAAGCCTGCTGCCGCAACGGCACGGTCAAAGGCGGGTCGGCCTTCGGTGAGTGTGCCGGTTTTATCAATCACCAAAGTGTCTACTCGCCGCAAGTTTTCGATAGCGGCGGCATCACGGAACAATATGCCCCTGCCTGCCCCGCGTCCTGTGGCGACCATCACCGACATCGGCGTGGCCAGTCCCAGTGCACAGGGGCAGGCGATAATCAAGACCGCAACGGCGTTGATCAACCCGAACACCCAAGACGGTTGCGGGCCGAACACGCCCCAGACAAAGAAAGTGGCAACGGCGACGGCGACAACCGCCAGTACGAAATAGCCTGCCACCCCGTCGGCCATACGCTGCATCGGTGCTTTGGAGCGCTGCGCCTGGGCCACCATCTGGACAATCTGCGAAAGCACGGTTTCCGAACCGATGCGCTCGGAGCGGATGACGAGCGCACCGCCGGTGTTGAGCGTGGCGCCGATGACTTTGTCGCCGGTGGCTTTGCGCACCGGCAGCGGCTCGCCGGTCAGCATCGATTCATCTACCGAGCTTGCGCCCTCAACCACCACGCCATCGACAGGCACTTTTTCGCCGGGGCGCACACGCAGAAGGTCGCCGATGTGGATGTGGCTGAGCGGCACATCTTCTTCAGCACCGCCCGGGCCGATACGCCGTGCGGTTTTGGGCGCCAGTCCGAGCAGGGTCTTGATTGCCGCCGAAGTCTGCGACCGGGCTTTGAGTTCGAGCATCTGGCCGAGCAAGGTCAGCGAGATGATGACGGCCGCCGCCTCAAAATACACGCCGACCCGCCCCATCGATACAAACGATGCCGGAAAGATGCCGGGTGCAGCGGTGGCAACAACGCTGTAAACGAAGGCTGCACCCGTTCCCAGTGCAATCAGCGTCCACATATTGGGACTACGGTTTGCCAGCGACTGCCAACCCCGTGAGAAAAACGGCAGCCCCGCCCACAGCACGATCGGCAGCGACAGCACCAGCTCTACCCAGCTTTGTGCGGCCATATCCATCAGGTTCAGACGCTCGCCGAACATCGCCAGCACCAGCACTGCCGCCGTCAGGGGCAGCGTGTACCAAAAGCGTCGGGAAAAATCACGCAGCTCCGGATTGTCGTCATCCAATTCAGGCATCAGCGGCTCCAATGCCATACCGCAAAGAGGGCAGTTGCCGGGGCGGTCTTGCCGGATTTCCGGATGCATCGGGCAGGTGTAGCCCGAAGCAGCCGCTGCATCGGACGGTGTCTGCACAGGGCGGTGCTGTCCGTGTCCGTGTCGGCACTCGTGGTGTTTGGGCGGTTTGTGTGTTTCTTGCTTCATCACAATTTCTCCTGTTGGGTTCATAGGGTCATCACCGGTCGTTTACCGAAAAAGCAGGTACGGATTGGGCCGGTCAGAATGACGGTTTTTTTCAGGCTGCCTGCAAATACCGATGCCGTCTGAAAAAGCAGAAGGTTCAGAACATCGCTTGCCGATGTGTCCGACAAGTCGGCATCATCATTTCCTTGGGGCTTGTTTTAAAGGTTGCCTGAAAACCCCAAATGCCGTCTGAAAAAGCCTTAAACCTGTTTTCAGACGACCTCAAAAGCACCGCTTTATCAAAAGCGGTGTTTTTGCCTTATTGCCCCTACTGTTTTAACCAGTCTTGCATCAGCTTGATTTCAGGTTCTTGGGCTTTGATGATGTCTTGAGCGAGCTTTTTCATTTTTTCGTCTTTGCCGAACTGTAATTGCACTTTTGCCATCTCGACCGCCCCTTGATGATGCGGAATCATTGCTTTGGCAAAGGCAACATCAGGGTTTGGCTCATTGATTGCCGCCATCATCGCCTCGTGGTGCGCCTTGCCTGCGGCATAGGCCTTGGCGTGCGGGGCTTGCGGGTTTTGGGTTGCGGTGTCTTTACCCGCCAGCCAAGCGTTCATCAGGTCGATTTCACTTTGTTGTCCATCAATAATCGCTTGGGCAAGTTTTCTCATTGTTTCGTCTTTGCCAAATTCAAGCTGTACTTTTGCCATCTCAACTGCTCCGATATGGTGCGGAATCATACCTTTGGCAAAAGCGGTATCAGCATCGGCAAGATTGCCCGCTTTGCTCATCTCATCGCCCATCTTGTTCATCATTGCAAGATAGGCTTGGGTATGGGGCGGAGCATTTTGAGTATCCATCGCCATAGCAGAGTGGTTCATATTGGCGTGGTTCACCGCTGCGTGCCCGTTTTGGTTATTTGGGCAGTCGTGGGTGGTTTGGGTGTAGTTATTGTCGCACGCCATCGAGTGCGTCGGCACTTCGTTTTTGCCGTCGGCAAAAGCGGTTGAAGTCGCCAAAACAACAGCGGCAGCGACAAGATGTACGGCACGGTTTTTGATGAATGTCATTGGATTCTCCTTGTCAAAATGGGCATTGATAACATTGGGCAAATGACAGATTCGCCCAATGTCCATTTCACTATTTGGTTTTACGATTCACACGCACAGCCGTTGCAAGTGCAGTCATCACAAATGCAGGGCTTGCCGTTTTGGCATTGGCAGTCCGGACGGCAGTTTTGCCCCGTACAAGACTGGCAGCCGCAATGGGCGTGTCGGTTTTGAACAAAATCAGCGTTCATAACAGTTTCTCCGAATGTTAAGTTAAAGTGGATTATCAAAACAAAGTGCTTTTAAGCGATTAAAAGCATTGCTTTTTTGTTTTGATGTGTGCATCATAAACCCTAACCTTACGTTAGGGTCAAGGGTTATTTTTACTTGATAACATTTTTTTACACACCACTCAATAAGGAGCAACAATGAACATCGGACAAGCGTCTAAATCTACCCAACTTTCCGTCAAACAAATCCGTGATTATGAAAAAGCAGGCTTATTAATTAACCCATCACGCAGTGAAGCAGGTTATCGGATTTATAACTCCAATGACATCGCTCGGCTAAAATTCATCGCCAAAGCCCGCAGCGTCGGTTTTTCGCTTGCACAGATTGGCGAGCTTTTGGCACTGCAAGACAACCCACACCGCACAAGTGCTCAGGCCAAAACGCTCACCGCCAGTCATATTGATTTTTTATCCAATAAAATCAAAGAATTAAAATCAATGCAACACACCCTGCAAGTGTGGAGCGATGCCTGCGGGGGCGATGACAATCCCGACTGCCCCATCTTAAAAGGCTTGGGCGATTTTTAACCACCATCAAAGCAGATGAATGCCATAGCTTGATAACAGCCTTTTACGATGGCACTTGTGGGCTGGTTGTTTTTTAAGGTGTTTTTTGCTGGCTGGGTAGATGAACAATCGGCAGGCGAGTACATTGCAGGTATGATTTTGCTTGGGGTGGCGCCTTGTACGGCAATGGTGTTTGTGTGGTCGCAACTGGTCAAAGGCGACCCCAATTACACTTTGGTACAGGTTTCGGTCAATGATTTGATTATGATTGTGGCGTATGCTCCGATTGCAGGCGTATTGCTCGGCGTAAGCGGCATAGAAATTCCGTGGAATACCTTGATTTTAAGCACGATTTTGTATGTGCTGTTGCCCTTGCTGGCTGGGTGGTTTACCCGCTCTTATTTACAAAAATCGGGTAAATTGGTGGCACAATTTTCAGGCAGCCTGAAACCTTTTTCCATTATGGGTTTGATTTTGACGGTAGTGTTGCTGTTTGCCTTTCAAGCCCAAACCATTATTGCCAACCCTTTGATTATTCTGCTGATTGCTATTCCCCTGCTGGCACAGACTTACGGCATTTTTGCCTTGGCTCACGTTTTGGCAAAATGGCTCAAATTACCACACGAAATTTCCGCCCCTGCGTGCTTGATTGGCACGAGTAATTTTTTTGAATTGGCGGTGGCGGTGGCAATTTCTTTGTTCGGTTTGCATTCTGGGGCGGCATTGGCAACGGTGGTCGGTGTGCTGGTGGAAGTGCCTGTGATGCTCTCGCTGGTGTGGTGGATAAACCGAAAATCGCTGGGGAATAAAGGGGTGTAGGTTTTTCAGGCAGCCTGAAAGTTATTTTGCAAAATTTAAAAATAAAAACACCGCTTGAACATCAATCCAAACGGTGTTTTAAATTAACTGACTTTTAATTCCGCCCAAGCCCTTTTGATGATTTCTTGACTGGCTTGTAATGCCAAAAATGCCAAAACAAACGCCACAATTAAATCAGGATATTTTGATTGAAAAAAATAAACTGCCATACCCGCCAAAATTACCGCCACATTACCAATCGCATCGTTTCGGGAACACACCCACACACTGCGGACATTGCTGTCGCCATCACGAAATTTTAATAATATCAACAATGCCGACACATTGACCAATAACGCCAAAAATCCCACAATGCTCATTTCAGAATAACTGGGCATTTCCCCATAAAACACACGATAAATGGTCGTCATTAAAATAAATAAACCAAAACCGCCCATCGTTAGCCCCTTAACCATAGATGCTTTGGCTCGGTAACTTAACGCCATTGGCAAAACAATCAAACTTATCAAGTAATTGGCACTGTCGCCCAAGAAATCCAAACTGTCTGACAACAGCGAAGTTGAACCCGATTTAACCCCCATCACAATTTCCACAAAAAACATTGATAAATTTAATATCAAGACAATCCACAAGGCTTTTTTGTACTTGGGCGATTGATGAATGGGCTGATTTGAACCACAACAATTTTGGCACGCCATTTTTTGCTCCTGTTTTAAGATGAAATTTGCTATACTATAAACTCCGTAGTCATTACAGGGTCAAGCTAAAGTGTCAAAATTTTTTAAAATAAAACAAGCCAGTGAACAAACAGGCGTACATTTGGAAACCATTCGTTATTATGAAAAACAAGGCTTAATCGCCCCTACACATCAACAAAATGGCTATCGTGTGTTTGATGAAAATCAGTTAGAACAATTACGCTTTATTAAAACTTGCCGTAATATCGGTTTTTCTTTAAGTAACATCAAAACGCTGTTGCAATTACAACAAACGCCTAACAAACAATGCAATGAAATCAATGCACTTGCCGAGCAACATTTGGCATATTTGGACGAACAAATCACAGAACTACAACAAGTTAAAACTTTTTTAATGCAATTTGTGGGTTGTGAAAATAAAACGGTTGATAAGTGTCAGATTATTCAAGGTATTAAAGAAAAAGAATAGCGGAATATTTTTCAGGCAGCCTGAAACCTTTTTCCATTATGGGTTTGATTTTGACGGTGGTGTTGCTGTTTGCCTTTCAAACCCAAACCATTATTGCCAATCCCTTGATTATTTTGCTGATTGCCATTCCCTTGCTGGCACAGACTTACGGCATTTTTGCCTTGGCTCACGTTTTGGCAAAATAGCTCAAATTACCACACGAAATTTCCGCCCCTGCGTGCTTGATTGGCACGAGTAATTTTTTTGAATTGGCGGTGGCAATTTCTTTGTTCGGTTTGCACTCGGGGGCGGCATTGGCAACGGTGGTCGGTGTGCTGGTGGAAGTGCCTGTGATGCTCTCGCTAGTGTGGTGGCTTAATCGGCAGGTAAAATAACGATGTGCCGTCTGAAACTTATTTTTCAGACGGCATATTTACCTTAAAACAATCAAACCTTTACCAAAATCTTCCCAATCTGTGCATTGCTTTCCATATAACGGTGAGCTTCCGCCATTTCATCAAAAGCAAAAACTTTGTCAATTTCTGGTTTTAATTGACAGCTTGCTAAGCCGTCAAACACGAATTTTTTCGCTTGAGCGAGTTTTTCTGGTACGGTAGTGATTTCAAACAATTCATAGCCTCGCACGGTTAAGTGTTTGCCTAAAATTGGGAACACAGGCACGGCGATATCATCGTGGCTTAATGCACCGTAGATGATGTATTTGCCGTCTTGTGTCATTGCGTTGATAATTTTTGCTGCTTCTTTGCCACCCACAGGGTCGAACACTAAATTCACGCCTTTGCCGTTTGTAATTTCTAGTAATTTAGCCGTAACGTCATCTTCTTTGGTGGCAATCACAAAATCCGCCCCTTTCTGTAAAAGCACATCGCCTTTGGCGTGCGTGCGAGACAGAGCAATCACGTTTGCCCCTTGCATTTTGGCGATTTGAATGGCGGCAATGCCTACCGAGCTGGTCGCTCCGCCCAATACAACAAAATCGCCTTTTTGCACCTTGCCAAATTCAATCAAACCGCCGTATGCGGTTACAAACATCATCCAACTTGCCGCAGCTTGATAGAAATAATATGTATTCTGAAAGCGTTGTTAGTCTATTATATTGATGACTAAGAGATACGGCAGAATAAATATCAATAAATTGAGTCCTACCTTTCATTAACACACTTTTTTTGTATTGATTACATTCTTTTGCTTTTTTACATTTATTCTCATATGCCGAATAAGAGATTCTAATTGGTTTTCTGTTAAGAGTACTTTGTTATGAATTAGATCACTAATAACAAGATTATTCTGTTTTTCCCAATTCATTATCCACTGTATAGTTCCCAGCTTATTTCTAATTGTGTTTACTGCGGATTGATTACGTAGTTCCACAGTTACCCATAAGGTTGAATAAAAATCAGGAATACCAGTTTTAACATTAACCAATATAGGAAAACGTTCTCCATTTGAAAAAAGGACTGTTTCTAATCTATACATATTCATTTAATTTACAAAAATATCATATATAAATACTATCAAATTAAAGATGTTGTGTCGAAATTAATGTAAAAAAAGAGAACCCTTTTAAAATAAAGGGTTCTCTATATTTATATGGGTTTTATTTTACAGTTTTAAATTATATGTAACTCAGAACGGAATATCATCATCAAAGTTATCCATTGGTAAATCTTGTGGATGTGTTGCTTTTGGAGATTGGCTCATAGCTTGATAGTTAGATTGTTGTCCATCTACGCTATTTGTAGCATTACGGCTATCTAACATTTGTAATAGTTCACCTTGGATTTCGGTTGTATAACGCTCTTGCCCGTTTTGGTCTTGCCACTTACGTGTCCGTAATTTTCCTTCGATATAAATTTTAGAGCCTTTACGTAGGTACTGACCACAAATTTCAGCATAACGGCGATAAAAAACGATACGATGCCATTCAGTGACTTCTCGACGTTCTCCGGTATTTTTATCCGTCCAACTTTCAGAAGTTGCCACACTAATATTAGCAACTGCTTCACCATTAGGCATAGTCCGCATTTCAGGATCGTTGCCAAGATTACCGACAATAATCACTTTATTGATTCCTGCCATCGTATTTACTCCTTCAATAAATTAAGTTAGTTCTATTAAACTTGATTCAGCCTAAGAAAAAAATATTTAATTAAAATTTGGTTAGAGTGAATTTTTCATTTTTACGTGTGCAATCACTTATTCCTCCGTTGTAAAGACTTTTTCTTCGTGAAGGTAAGGGGCTTGTACCCTTACCTTTAAAAGGCCTTTTAATGCAGGATTTACAAACTGCACTTTTTCAGGGATTACAAACCGGATTTTCAGGTATTACAAACTTGAATATGTCCTAATTAACGGACTGTTTGTTTTACCACGTCAGCCCACCGTGGTTGGCGTTTACACACAACCAATATAGGAGTTGTTATATATAAATTTACTACGAATTTAAGTCTGATTTCGCAACGGCATTATCTACCTCTTTCAACTTTTCAGCACAATCTGCCAACTGTCGCAAAATATGATTAAACACCGAAATCTGCATATTAATCAAAATCCTGTCTTTTTCTACTGCGACAACTTTTTTCCTCACCTCCACTGGGACAGACTTATCATCTACAATCGGCTGCCAAACTGTGCCACCGGTTCTGGCATTTTGCATACTACGCCAGCGTAAAAATGTACCGCCTGAGGATGAGGCCCTATCCTTAATCATATAAACAGCCAAAGGTGAAAGATCCTGCCGCACAGACTGCACCATACTATCCTGTGCAGCCATAAAATAAGCCCGAGCTTGAGTGAACTGTTCTTGCAAAAGTTCATAGTCTGAGCCAGTGTCAAAATGGCTAAATAGCTGTTTCAGAGAAGTATTCAGCCCAGAATCTTTGACTAATTGCCGATAAATTTCATCAGAGATGAGGTTCATATCACTCCTTATTTTTGAGATTCATTTGTCTGTGCCGTGATATGGGTTTCTACGGATTGCTCTTCTTCAACAGTAGTGTTTTGCTTGATGAAGGGAGCAAACTCAGCACGATGCTCACCGGTAAGTACAGCATCTGAGAGTGTATAGCCCATTCGTTTTATCGCAGCTTGATAGCGAGCATTCTTTTCTTGATAGTCCCGACGAGTGATTCCTGAACTCTTATAACGCTCAACGATCCCAAAACATTTCCGGATTAACCTTGCACCAGCTTCAATCCAATCTTGAGCTTCTGCACGATTGATAATCGCAATATGAGCTGCCGTCATTACTGAACGGCAAAGGCTATCAAAATCACCAAGTAAGTAGAGTAATTGATACCCTAGCTGTGAATTAACATAAATCGGGTAAGAAATCGGGGAAATATTGGCACAGCGTTCAATAGAAATTCCCTCCGGCAACATTTTGGCGTAGAGCGTGACAATGTCGTTGGTGAGCTTTTGGATTTCCTTCCGATAATTGATCACACTTTCTTCAAATTGAATCAGATAATCGTCAGCATAAGGATCATCTTCTGATGCAGCCCGTTGAATTTGGGTTAGCATTGCAAAGCAATTTGGTACGCTGATAATGGAGGATTGAGTTACTTTGCCTTCCTCATTACGAATCATTGGTCGCCCCACCCATAATTTATGGGCATATTGGGTATGTAACGTAAAAGTGATCTCACTACGAAGTGGACCAAGTTGAGGATCTAATTGAGTGGTCATATATGCTCCTTGTTTATTTGATTGTTTTTTAGTCTTTGGAAAGGGGCTTTCCATTGTCTGTTTTTTAATCTTTGCAGACACTGCCTACGCTGTTTATTTTTTATCCATTGTGTACCTGGTACACACTGATTATTTTTCACTCACTATTAAGCCCCTTAACAGTGATTGTTTTTTAATCTTATTGTAAAAGTAATTCAGCTCTAAACTTCTGCATACGACTAGCCATTTGCTCTCTGTCTGCTGAAGTTAAGACCGGTTTCTCAGTAGGCTGCTCAGTCAGTTTTTGTATAGAATGAGCAGAATTATTGTTAGCCTGATTCTGTGAGGGAAGATTTTTTCCTAATTCAAAATAGTAGGGTTTAAATTCACCCTGCTTCGCCCGCTGGATAAGCGTATAGAGATAACCTTTCGGTTTTTTCACATCCTGCTTTTGAATAATGCGTTGTTGTGCTTCCAACAAAATAGCTTGGCATAAACCGAGGTCTAATCCCTTCATTGCCTGTGCAGTAAGTTTTTGTTCAAGTGAAGTTAATGGGATTTCTTGTGGCCAAGTAATTTCGCTCGGTTCCCCAGTACAGTACTTATTAATATATAAAGTACGGTACTGTACATCTGACTTCCCTAATGGAAGTAAGTCTAAAATCAATGACTTATCTTCATTTTTAGCCCTAACTCCCTTATTGGAAGTCTGGTTTTTAGAGGATTTTTTCCTGACTTCCTCATCAAAATCCCTAACTTCCATAGTGGAAGTTAGGATGTTTTGTTGAATTTTGCTTAATTCTTGTTCTGTTTGCGATGGCTGTTTATCTTTCACCAGCTGCTGTTGCTGGTATATCTGATAACGACTTTGTAAACAGTCTAAATGAGAGACATAGTGCCATTTGGTTTTGTCTGTTATTAGACTTTCAACAATATGATTTGCCACACCATTAATAAGGCTATCTTTATGTTTGGTGCATTTATCTAAAAAAGAGAGATAGTCGCTATTTAATTGAATTGCATCTAAAATTGGCACAGGTTCATCATGTAGGATATAAACATTACCTTGTACATAACCTCGCTCATCACGCACTGTTTCACATAAAGTAAGCCAGCGAGTAAGACGGAGTAAATAGAGTGTTTGAGTCACGACTTTTTCCGATAATTTAGCCTCCGCATAAGGTCTATCGGATAACATTTTGCTGAGCGTCTCATAAGAGGGAAATAATCCTCCTTGAAAGGCTTGAACATTGCACTTAATGAGCTGCCAAGCAAACTTTGCTCTTGGTGTAAGGCAGGGATCTTGTAATAATCGAGTAGGGACTGTTTCGTGTTGGTTGCCAAAAAATAGCAATCCATGCTCTGTTGGCTTATTCGTGCTGCTAAACATTGTTTCTCTCCACCAGGATAAAAGAGTTTTTCTCTTGCTATTCTCTCTCCTATGGCTATAATGCACGGGACTTCTGCAAAGTCCTTGTAATTCATAAGATAGAGATACAAGACTCAATATCGAATGCCCCAAAGCTCCAACTTCGGGGCATTTATTTTTTACTTATGTTTTGAATACCATTCGGAAACCAGTTTCCAAACAACCGTTAGATTCATATTGCCTTCCTCAGCAATCAGACACAGAAGCTCTAATCCTTCTTGTGAATCTAGGATTTCCATTCGTTGTTTGTATCTTTGCCAAATTTCCCAAATATGGGTAGATTCTTCATCACTTGCTGCCGCTTTTCGTCCCATTTTTTCTTCGATACCGAGTAATTGACGGCGAGCCGAGACTTCAGAGGTTGATAAACCAAAATACTGGTGCAACATTTCAATAGAGGCTCCGAGCAATAATGCTCGGTCAATAATTTGTCGCTGTTGAGTATTGGCTTGTGCAATAGCCAGTAATTTCCAAAAGGTTTCGTGATTAATCTCCACCTTAGCAAAAGAGACAACGGAGTTGCTAATATCCATAATTTCATCAATACTGAGATTATTGATCGCTTTTAGTTGCTCCTCAGAAAATCCCATTTTTAGACAAGGATGGATATTTCCCTCTTTAATATTGAGCAGGGCGTTACCAATCAATGCTTCATTTACGGTAATCGGCTTAATCATTTTCTCCTCCTTGTTGGCGAATATGGCGACTGACCCGAATGAGACGGAAAATTTTGACTAAGGTAAGATCATCAAGCTCAAACAGGAATTTGGAATCTAAGACACAGCTATTTTCATCTTTATGTTCAGCAGTCTGTAACATTGAGAGGAATGAGTAGAGTGTTAAAGCAGACGGTGAAAGTTCAGTATCTGCCGGTTTCATTGCATAAGTGTAATCCACTGGTTGTTTCACAATATGTTCAACCAGATGGTCAATGCCCATACTTTCGGCAATATCTAAGGCCAGTGAGTAGGCCTCTGAGCGATATTGACGTGCGGGGTGAATCAACCAAATATCTTCAACCGGTTGGCGACCTTCACAAGCAAAAGTCAGTCCATTCGCTTCAGCTCGTTGCTCTCGCTGTTCTTGAATACTCATTCCCGGAGTGAGTCCAAAGTTATGGGCAATTTGGGATAGATAATCTTCTTGATTATCTTGGTTATCGAGCAATGAAGAGCCAAGCTGAGATAAATCAGTAATAGCGTTATTCTGCTCATCATCACTTTCGTTATCATCAATTACCTCATCAATAATATGTTGAGCTTTTTGGGGAGTAACGGCTTTATTTTCATTTTTGATGAGAGGTTCAGATTTTGCAGTTTGTTGTTCCTGTCTGGTATTGATTTGATCGACTGTTTTTTCAACTAAATTATCAATTTCTTGTTGTTTAGCCGCTATTTTTTTGAATTTTTGTTCATCTAAGTCAATATCCAGATAAAGTGTTTCAAAACTCACTTTACCCTCTAAAGCTTCAACCATTGCCGTAATCAATTCACTTTGGAATTCTTTTGCTTGAAATGGTGTAGCCTCATTAAATTTGGATAAATTTTCTGACCAGAGCGATTCAAAAGTAACATCAGTATCAAATTGATGGGCTGCCCATACCTCTTCAGCATTATTACGAATAGCTAATAGTTTATCGATCTGTGTATGACCAAGACCACTAAAAAGAACTTCTGGTATATGTGGATATAAGTAATTAACACAACGTTCCATTTTAAGAATGAGAGCATGAGAGATAATATATCCATCATTTTCTAACTCAGAAGATAACTCTCTCGAAGAAAGAGACTTACCTAATTTTTTCTCGTAATACTCCTTCGCCTGCAAAATCCCCAATGCTTTTTCAATAAATGACAAATCCGCACGGGTATCATTTTCAATCAAATGCCCGATAAGTAAATTGAGTTCAGCTTCGACACTGTCGGCAGTATCACCTTGCCAAGGTTTATATTGACAACTGATGGACCAAAATTTTGGATCTTTGGTCTCGGTAAAGAGCTCCTTGAGTGCCTGAATACGAGTATTACCACCGTCAGCGATAATATAGAAATCTTCTCCCGGACGACGGGTGATATTCGGCTTATGATCTAACCCTCGACGACGAATAGACTCTTTGATCATCTCAAAGTTAGGGTTACGGGTTTTCCGAGGGTTATGCTCATACGGACGCAACTTATCCAGCGTTACTGTAATATATTCAACATCGCTACTGTAATGCGTTGGTGTGGCTGTTTGGTAGGATGGAGCCGTATTTGAAATAGGTGAAACATTTAATCCTTTTGCTATCGCTGCCAGTCTTTTTTCATCTTTTGTCATAATCTATCCTAATGCGTTGTGTTTGTTCTGTTTTCAAATAGGGCAAATTCACTTCTGAAATTCGTCATTACGGAAGTAAGTGGTCCGTTTCTTTGCTTGCCGATAATGATTTCAGCAGTGCCTTTAAACGGAGAATCCGCATCATAAACTTCATCTCGGTAGATGAATAAAATGACATCGGCATCTTGCTCAAGTGAGCCGGATTCCCGTAAATCAGAGTTGATCGGGCGTTTATTGGCACGTTGTTCCAAAGACCGGTTCAGCTGAGAGAGGGCATAAACCGGACAATCCATCTCTTTTGCCAGTAATTTGAGTGAACGAGAGATGTTGGCAATTTCTAAATTGCGATTTTCATAACGTTGCGAGGTTTGCATTAACTGAATGTAATCAATGAAAATAGCTGCCGGTTTGCCATATTTACGAGCATTTTGTCGAACTTTAGTGCGTAATTTTTGAGGCGTGAGACTACCTTCATCATCAATAACTAAACGATTTTTCCAATGTTCTAGGATATAGCCCATTGCTGAGGTTAGTTTTGACCATTCCTCATCATCCAAACTGTCTGCCTGTCTAATATTTTGCAATCCCACTCTGGCACGCATAGCTAGAAAACGTTGTAAAATCTGATCTGCCGGCATTTCCATGCTGTGATAGAACACAGGAGCCGACTCGAATTTTTTAAGTGTATGGTAAGCGATAGTTTGAGAAAATGCGGTTTTTCCCATAGAAGGGCGGGCACCAATCACGATTAAATCGCCTGGCTGTCCACCTGTTGTCGCTTCGTCAATACCTTGAATACCAGTTGGAGTACCTGTCACAGGATCTCCATTTTTAGCCGAGAGTTCCATACGAGAGAGCATATTGGCAAAAATATCACTTAAATCTGCTGCAGATTTTGTATTATCTGATAGGCTAAACTCAGTAATTTTTTTCTCAATGTCATCAACAACAGCTTCAAACTTATCTGGCGTTTTCGCACTCTGTGTCTGATCAACAATAAACTGCCCCAGTTTTAAAAGCTGTCGCTGTTTACTATATAAGAGAACGATATCCGTATAAGCGTGGATATTAGCTGTAGATGGAGTGTTTTTGACTATTTCTGCAAGATAAGCAAATCCGCCCAAATCCTCGATCACTTTTTTCTGGGTAAGGTATTGATCCAATGTCAATATATCTGCTGGTTTACCGGCTTCAATCAATTCGGAAATATGCTTAAACAGTAGACGGTGAGTAAAATTATAAAAATCCCCCTCATTGATTTTGCTACTCACTTCATCAAAGAGTTCATTATCCAAGAGTAATCCACCGATTACTGAAAATTCAGCCTCTATAGAATGCGGCTGTACAAGTGATTTATTTAAGCTAGACATACATTCTCCCTCTATGCTGAGAAGTGAGAGTTTGCAAACTGTGGCATCAGTAACGCACAAAGCTGACTGATCGTTTCATATTCAGCTTGGCTCTGACGATAGACCGGTTTTGAAAAAGTTGCCGCTTCACGATATGCCACGCGGTCAGGTACCGAAAATTCCAGCAATGTTTTGTTTTCATCAAACTCATTTTGGAAGAGAGTATGAAGGTAGTCGGAAACCAATTTGACATCTTTAGTGTGATCAACACAGTTAATCATCGCTTTCAGCGGTGGTAGGGTAAAGCCAAATGCCGTAAAGGTTTCGAGGTCTTGATACATTCCAATCGTGCCACGAATAAACTCCTTAGCAGATAAAATGTGGGGAAGAATAGGACAGAATAAAACATCTGCTGCCAATACAGACATATCGACAGTAATATCTCTGGTACCACGAGTGTCAATAATGATGACATCGTAACCTTCAATTTTCTGGAGCAGTAAACTAAAACGTAATGCACCGTCAGGTGAATCTCTCAGCATTGGGCTGATTTTATTTGACGGGTCATTAGACTGGATCAAGTCAAGATTTGGGATAGTCGTTCTAGAAATAATGTGGGTAGGATCTACATCTTTAAAATGCAGAAATTCGTAAGTTCCACCGGGAGCTTGATATTCCAACTCATAATAAGAGCTTAATGTGGGTTGGGTATCGGTATCAATAAGAAGGGTTCTTAGACCGTGTTCTGCACAGAATGCACCAATGTTAGCAGCATTCGTACTCTTGGCAGAGCCACCTTTAGTTGAAGCAATAGTAATGGTAAAAGGTTTGTTTGTACCGTTTTGTAATGGTTTCATAATTTACTCTCTTAACAAGGGTTAAGGAGTATTGGCCATTAATACGGTGTATTTGAATTGATTATTTGAAAGAGAGAAACTACAAGTGTGATTCAAATGGTGCCTGAGGTCGGACTCGAACCGACACGGTTATTCACCAACGGATTTTGAATCCGTCATGTCTACCAATTTCATCACTCAGGCTAAGAGTGCTTTTTATTCAATCGCCTGTATGTCCTATCAGTTTACGCATAAGATTTTAAATCCGCTGCGTCTACCAATTTCGCCACCCAGGCTTCACTGATAAACATCATCTGGTTTGTGTGCTGTGCATTATACGGGTATTCACCGGGCTTGCAAGCAGAAATTTTTATTTTTTATCCGTTCGCTGTAAAATTCGCCAAATTTTGACCGCACTTATCATATAACGACAAAAGTGCGGGCAAATTTTGAGCCATTTTTAATCCCGTTTACGGCTGAGCAACCACCAGGTAATAATCAGAAAAAGGACGCTCGGCATTAGCGCACCGGCAATGGGCGCCACATTATAAACCAAACTTAACGGCCCAAAAATCTCATTGATCACATAAAACAGGAAGCCGAAACAAATCCCCGTCACAATGCGAGCGCCTGCCGTGACGCTACGTAACGGCCCAAAAATAAACGACAACGCTAACATCATCATCACGCCCACCGAAATCGGTTGGAATAATTTCCGCCAATAGGTCAGCTCGAACTTTTTGCTGTCCTGTCCCGTTTGGTGCAAAAACGCGATATATTCCGATAAACCGGAAATAGAAAGTGAAGTCGGACGCAAAGATACAATGCCTAATTTATCCGGCGTTAAAGAAGTCTGCCATTCCTGCGAAATATAATTTTTCGTGGAAATTTGATCCGGCTTAATATCGGACACATTCAACTGCTGCAACTGCCATTTTCCGTTCTCGTAAGTCGCGCTATTGGCGTGACTGAGGCGTTGTAACTGGCGATTATCGAAATGGTAGATGTATACGTCTTTCAGATTGGCGTCTTCACGCACTTGGCGAACAAAAATAAAATCATTGCCGTCTTTCGCCCACACGCTGTTTTTCACGGACATTAAAGAACCGCCCGAAATGGCTTTCGCACGCATATCGCGGGCGTATTGTTCCGTTTGCGGAATCCCCCACTCGCCAATTACCATGGTAATCAACACCAAGGGAATAGCGGTTTTCATGACGGCAATACCAATTTTCAGTCGAGAAAATCCCGCCGACTGCATCACGATTAATTCGCTGCGGCTTGCCAGATTCCCCAACGCAATCAACGCGCCGAGCAACGCCGCCATCGGGAAAAAGGTTTCAACATCCTTCGGTATGGTTAAAACCGTGAAAAGCACCGCCTGCAAGCTGTCGTAAGTGCCTTTTCCTACCGAACGGAATTGTTCCACGAATTTAATAATGGCGGACAATCCAACCAAAGTCAGCAAAGTGGCAAAAATCGTCCCTAAAATGCTTTTGCCGATATAACGTTCCAATGTATTCATAGGCTACTTCCCTGCCGTCGCTTCGCTGCCAAACATATTGCGAACTTTGTACATAAACGAGCTTTCCCAGCTATTAAGCAAAATCCCCAGCAATAAAAACGCCACATTCACCAACGGCATAAAAAAAGCGGCATCCAGTTTTCCCGCCGCGCCGGCCGATTTCAGCGAACTCTGTGCTAAAAAATAGATTAAATACAGCAACAGCGCCGGCAACATTTTAGCAAAACGTCCCTGCCGAGGGTTTACGCGGCTCATCGGCACGGCGATCAACGCCATTAAAGGCACCGCCAGAATTAAGGTTAAACGCCAATGTAATTCGGTTTTGGCCGCCGGCGTATTTAATTGAGTTAACGTATTGAAATCCAATACTTCCGCTTCATTTTCCGTCGCTTCGGCGGACTGATGCCCCAAATAAGCCTGATATTCTTCAAAACGGGTAATCCGGAAATCCGGTAACGCGGCAGAACCTTCAAATCGCTGACTATTTTCCAAGCTCAAAATTTGATCACCGTTCGGTAAGGATTTAAGTTCGCCTTTTTCCGCCGTCACAACCGACGGTTTGGCGCTCCCCTTCTGGCGGGTTTGGAACAAGTATACGTCATTGATTTGATTATCTTTTATCTTATTGATAAATAACACAAAATCGTTATTATTCGACATCATAAACTGTCCCGCTGATAACGCCGCCATACGCGGATTCGCTTTTGCATCTTCGACGATTTCCGTTTGTTTCTGAATTGCCCAGGGAGACAGCCATAATGCGTTATAAGCGGCAAGTATGGCGGTAAAAAACGAAAGCAATAAAACCACGCGCACTAAAATCCGCTGTCCCACGCCGCATGCGCGCATAACGGTGATTTCGCTCTCCGCATATAACCGGCCGAACGTCAATAAAATCGCGATAAACAAACATAACGGCAACATCAGCTGCGCCATGGTCGGCATTCCTAGTCCCAGCAGGGAAAAAACAAGATCCGCCGGCACATTTCCGTTAGCCGCCGAACCCAATACGCGAACAAGTTGCTGGCTGAAGAAAATTAAAAGCAAAATGAACAAAATCGCCACTTGGCTTTTGAACACTTCCCGGGTTAAATATCTGGTTAAAATCACGTTATCTTTTTTTCCGCTTGCAATTTATTGAAATTTCGTTAATCCTACGACCGCACATCGGCTATGAAGTTCCTTCACGAGGCGCTATAGGATTTGACCGCATATCATAGCCTATTTTCACCTTTAAAAACAGTAGGAAGAAAAATGAAATACTCAGCAAATTCAACCGCACTTTCGCAGGCGAATGCCGTTTTTGTAGCCGTTTTTGAAGACGGCACATTGTCACCGAGCGCACAACAACTGGATACGCAAAACAAAATTTCCGACTTAATCAAAAGCGGTGATATTTCGGGCAAAATCGACGAAATCACCGCATTTCGCCGACAAAATCAACATATTATCGTGGTAGGCGCCGGCAAACCGGGTGAAATCAACGAGCGTCAATTCAAACAAATCAGTCAAAAAGCGTTTCAAGCCGTTAAAGCCACCTCCGCTCAAACCCTTGTCAACGCTTTAACGGAAGTGTCGATTAAAGATCGCGATCTGTATTGGAATGTCCGCTTCGGACTAGAAGCCATTGCAACGGAAAGTTACGTTTTCGACCAATTTAAAAGCAAAAAAACCGATCCAATCAAATTGCAAAACATAATTTTTCATACCGACGACAAACAGGCGCAGCTTGCCGTTCAACACGCCGCCGCCATCGCCTTAGGGGTAAAATCGGCGCGTGATCTTGCGAACTGCCCGCCGAACGTCTGTAACCCGAGTTATTTAGCGGCGCAGGCAAAAACTTTGGAAAAACGTACCGCACTTTTAACCGCCGCCGTGCTGGGTGAAAAAGAAATGGCGGAATTGGGCATGCACGCTTACCTTGGCGTTTCGCAAGGTTCAAAAAATGAAGCGCAGCTTGCCGTGATGACATATAAAAATCATCCGAATCCTCATGCCAAACCCATCGTCTTGGTCGGAAAAGGGTTAACCTTTGATGCCGGCGGCATTTCGCTGAAACCCGCCGCGGATATGGATGAAATGAAATACGATATGTGCGGCGCGGCGTCGATTTTCGGTGTAATGAACGCTCTGGTGGAATTACAGCTGCCGCTGAATGTGATTGGCGTTATGGCGGGTTGTGAAAATCTGCCGGACGGCAATGCTTATCGTCCCGGCGATATTTTAACCGCCATGAACGGATTAACCGTCGAAGTACTGAATACCGATGCGGAAGGCCGTTTGGTGTTATGCGATACTCTCACTTACGTGGAGCGCTTCGAGCCCGAATGCGTGATCGATGTGGCGACGTTAACCGGCGCTTGCGTCGTGGCGCTGGGACAGCACAACAGCGGCCTGATTGCCACCGACGATGCGCTTGCCGAACAACTGTTGCAAGCTTCGCAGCAAACGCAGGATAAAGCCTGGCGTTTGCCTTTAAGCGAGGAATATCAGGAACAACTGAAATCCCCTTTTGCGGATCTTGCCAATATCGGCGGGCGTTGGGGCGGCGCCATTACCGCGGGTGCATTCCTGTCGAATTTCACCAAAAAATACCGTTGGGCACATTTGGACATCGCGGGAACCGCGTGGTTGCAAGGCGCCAATAAAGGCGCGACGGGCCGTCCGGTCGGATTATTAACGCAGTTCCTGATTAATCAATGCCGCTAACCGAAAGGACGCCATCGGCGCCCTTTCATCTTCGTTTAACATAGACAAAAGTGCGGGCAAAAAACGTTTATTTTTTTGCCCGCACTTATCAGTTGTTCGCCTTGTTTTAGGCTATCTGCGACAAACCGTTACGCGTTTTTTCCGCCGCTTCGTCCAACATTGCGCGGCGGGCGGCGTCATCAATCAAATACAGACTACCGAATAAAGTATGCTGAATATCCGTGATTCCGCAGAAATTAAACAAACCGTTCACCAAACACACGTCTAAACCCTGCGCATAGCCGTTTTCCCGA